>Ga0210410_10000040_pt1 | contig 223604 bp, 161 predicted proteins | sample IncBWC4MmetaG_FD_161058 | JGI IMG/M metagenome (GOLD analysis project Ga0210410, IMG submission 161058) | Forest soil microbial communities from Barre Woods Harvard Forest LTER site, Petersham, Massachusetts, United States - Inc-BW-C-4-M | ecosystem: Environmental > Terrestrial > Soil >... | reverse complement strand
CACCAACAACAACGTGACCGTGAACAACCAGCATTACATGAATCAAAGCGTGCCCGGCGCCGTCTCCGCGACCACGCCGCAAGCCTTCACCTCTGCGCAATCCGTCTCCAAGAACAGCGTTGCCGTGAACGCCAAGGAAGTCGCCTCCGCACCGGTGGCTGCCACTACACCTTCCGTCGCGCCGGCAAAGCAAGCCGTTCTCGGTTCTGGCGCCACCGCAACCGCAAGGCCGCCTGCATCTCTGGCGACCCGCGCCGTGGTCGCCAAGACGCCTCCGCCTCCTGCCCCGGTGGCTTTCGCCAAGCAGCAGCAGGCCATTCAGGCCAACGGCGGCAAGCCTCTGGCTATGTCGCAAATGCGCCAGATTCAGCCGGAGACCGCGCAAGCGCGTCCAAATATCAAAATCGCTCCGCCGTCGAAGCCGGCCACGCCGCAGAACTTGCAAGCCAACAAGCCAATTGCGCAGCCGCAAACTGTCAATCCCAATCGCCCTGTCACGCCCAACAACGCTGCTCAGCCGGCACAAAACAGCAAGCCGGCCAATCCCTCGGTGAACAACGTTAACCAGAAAACCTACAATGATCGTCCAGCTGCCTCCCGGCCAAACAACGCCAGCACCGTAGACCCGCAGCTCGAAGAGAAGCACCAGCAGCAGCTCGAACAACTTCATCAAAAGCAGGATCAGGAGTACCAGAAGGTCCAACAACAGCAGCAACAGGAGCGCCAAAAGGCCCAGCAGGCCGCCGACGAAGCCAAACAGCAGCAGATCAACCAAAAACACCAGCAGCAGCTGGACCAGCTCCAGCAGAAGCATGACCAGGAACAGGCCAAACTCCAGCAGAAACAGCAGCAGGAACACCAGAAAGCACAGCCGGCGAGCAAACCTCCAAAGGAGTCGAAGCCGGAGAAGGAAAAGCCGCACAAGTAATACGCGGTTTCAGCCACAGTTTCAGGGCGGAGCGCCTACCTCGGTGGGCGCTCCGTTTTGTTTTTACTCTCGAATCTTCGTGCGTGAAACGTTTCTCCGTGTCGCGTAAGATTTCTCATCTGCGCTTATGGCGAAACGACCTCCATCCCGCCTCTCTCTCGATAAAACACGCTCACCCGGCGCAGGCTTGCGCCTATTTCGAATTCCTGGAATCCCCGAGATTCGGCGCGGCGAAAATTTGGCCAAGTGCATTTGCGATTCCGCCCATGAAGCGGGAATCGCGTTCGAAAACGGCGACATCGTTGTCGTAGCGCAAAAAATTGTTTCGAAGGCCGAAGGCTCTTTCGTTCGTCTGGAAACCGTAGCACCTTCTCCCCAAGCGCTCGCCATCGCCGCGCGGCTGAAAAAAGATCCGCGCGTCATCGAAGTCGTCTTGCAGGAATCGCGCCGTATCGTCCGCAGCGACCACGTGCTCATCGCCGAAACTCATCACGGTTTCGTTTGCGCCAATGCGGGCGTGGATCATTCGAACGTTCCCGGCGACGAAGTCGTGACTCTGCTGCCGCGCGATCCCGACCTGTCGGCAAAAAAACTCGCTGCCGCTCTCCGCAAGCACACCGGCAAGCGCCTCGCGGTCATCATCAGCGACACCTTTGGTCGTCCCTGGCGCCTCGGTTTGACCAATGTAGCCATCGGCGCGTCAGACCTTCCTGTCCTTCTGGATCTGCGCGGAACAAAGGATCGCCATGGCAAGCCGCTCACAGCGACGATTCTCGCTGTCGCCGATGAACTTGCGGCCGCTGCAGGGCTCCTTATGGGAAAATCAGAAGGCATTCCCGTGGTCATCATTCGTGGCTATCGCTACAAAGCAAAGTCTGAACCCGCCGCCCGCCTCATCCGCCCCGCTGCCGAGGATCTATTCCGCTAATCTCTTCGTTCTCTGTGTTCTCTGTGCCCTCTGTGTTAAATTCCACTTGGTATTGTGAGCGACTCCATCCATGACCTCTCCCAACAAACTTAAAATCACTGCCCTGGCCGGCGGCGTCGGCGCCTCAAAACTTCTCTTAGGTCTCTACGAAGTCATGGATCCATCGGCCTTGACGATCATCGTCAACACCGGCGACGACATCGTCCTTCACGGCCTGAAGATTTCGCCCGACCTCGACATCGTCACCTACACCCTCGCCGGAATCGTCGATTCGTCCAAAGGCTGGGGGTTTCGCGGCGAAACGTTCCACGCGCTGAAGTACCTCGCCGGTTACGGGCGCCCCAATTGGTTTAACCTCGGCGATCGTGACCTCGCCACGCACATTCATCGCACCGCCCTGCTCGCGGAAGGGAAGTCGTTGTCCCAAGCCGCGGATTCGATCCGCAGCGCACTCGGCGTGAAGTCCACCATCCTCCCGATGTCCGACGATCCGTTTCCCACCATGATCGATTCGAACGAGGGCCCTCTTCATTTTCAGGAATATCTAGTCAAGCGCCGCTCCGAGCCGGTGGTGAGAGGCATTCGCTTCGCCGGCGCGGAGACGGCGCGGCCCGCCCCGGGAGTCCTCGAATCCATCTGCGACGCGGACCGCATCTTGATTTGCCCCAGCAATCCGCTGATCAGCATCGGGCCAATCCTCGCCACTCCAGGCGTGCGCGAGCAAGTGCGGGCGCAAACGGAAAAAGTGTTTGCGGTCTGCCCGATTGTCGGCGGCAAATCGCTCAAGGGCCCGTCCGATAAGATGCTCACCCAGCTAGGCCACGAGGCAACGGCCTTGGGCGTTGCGAAGCTCTATGCCGATTTCACCGGAACGTTCATCATCGATCCCGCGGATAAACCTCTAGCCGGCTCGATTGCCGCGCTCGGCATGAAAGTTGCGATCCTGCCAACGGTCATGAAGACCCGCGCACAAAAGCGCAAACTGGCGCTCGCTCTCCTTCGTCTGTAACCTCATTAGTGTTTGCGCCATAGCAGCCTGAGAGTCTAAACTTCCGCCGCAAGTCGAGTCAGAATCGATGATAATCAAACTCCTGTTTCCGGGAGGGAGGGCGGCTATCCAATGAAAAATTCCATCGTCCGGACGATCTTGGCTACTGCGGGCTTGTGCGCCGGTGCTATTGCCACTGCGCAGGCGCAACAGGGGGCACTCACGCTTGTGGAGCGGGAGCAGCGCCTGCAGACGGAGAAGGAACTCGAATCGGTGGCCATCATTGAACGAAAGGTGATGGTGCCGATGCGCGACGGCGTTCGATTGGCTACCGATATCTACAGGCCGAAGAATGCCAGTGGTAAAGTGCCGATCATTTGGGTGCGCACTCCGTACAATTTCAATTTCTGGGATGTGCGCAACGGAGTGCCCGCCGACATGAAGACGGCGCTGACCGCCGTGAAGCATGGCTACGCTTACGTCGTTCAGAACGAGCGCGGCCATTTCTTTTCCGAAGGCCACTACGACATTCTTGGCCCACCGCGCACGGATGGCTACGACGCCATCGCCTGGCTCTCGTCGCAACCCTGGGCGAACGGCAAAGTCGGCACGACGGGCTGCTCCTCCACTGCGGAATATCAAATGGGCATTGCTGCGATGGGTCATCCCGCTTATGCGGCGATGAACGTCCAGGGCTTTGGCGCCGGCGTGGGGCGCGTCGCGCCATACTTCGAACAGGGAAACTGGTATCGCGGCGGCGCGGTTCAGATGCTGTTTATCACCTGGCTCTATGGCGAGCAGAATCAGGTCAGGCCGATGTTTCCGCCGAATACCTCGCAGGAAGATTTGATCCGCGCTTCAAAAGCGTTCGACCTCGCCCAGCAACTTCCTCCAGTCGATTGGTCAAAAGCTCTCTGGCATTTGCCAGAGCAAGATATCTTGAAAGCGGTGGACGCACCGCGGGGGATTTACGCGGACACCATGCCGGTGGATACCGGCGGCCGAATGATTCAGCGCGCGCCCAATGATCCGGCCTGGTATAAGGGCGGGCTGTACCACGATGATATGCCGCTCAATCTTCCCGGCCTGTGGTTCATGTCCTGGTACGACGTATCGGTCGGGCCGAATCTCGCGCTTTACAATCACGTCCGCAAAACGACGAAATCCGGGATCGCCGAGCAACAGTGGGCGATCATTGCGCCTGTTACGCATTGCGGATATACGCGCGCGACTGAGGATACCGTCGTGGGCGAGCGAAGCATGGGCGATGCCCGTCAGGAATACCAGGAGATTATGTACAGCTTCTTCGACCGCTTTCTGAAAGGTGAGAAGAGCCCGCGCCTCGAGTCACTGCCCAAGGTCACGTACTTCACCATGGGCGCTAACAAATGGCAGACATCGGACACTTGGCCGCCCGATGGTGCGCGAACGATGACTCTATTCTTATCCAGCGCGGGTCGCTCCAACTCCCTCACCGGAGATGGCGTGCTCGTCGCGTCGCCTCCCGCAGCTGATAAAGCGGACTCGTTCACCTACGACCCCATGAATCCCGTCCCCTCCTACGGCGGAAACGTTTGCTGCACAGGTACGGCCGTTCAAGCTGGCTCATTCGACCAGCGCAAGATGGAAGCGCGCAACGACATCCTCGTCTACACATCCGAGCCTTTTAAGGAAGGGACAGAGCTAAGCGGACCCATCGAGCCCACGCTGTATGTCTCATCGGACGCCAAGGACACGGACTTTACGGTCAAAGTGCTGGATGTGTATCCGGACGGCCGGGCCTACAACCTCGACGAGTCGATTCAACGTCTCCGCTATCGCGACGGCTACGACAAACCGCTGGTCTGGATGGAGCCGGGCAAGGTGTACAAGGTCGCGCTCCAGCCTCTCAACACCAGCAACTACTTCGATGTGGGTCACCAGTTGCGCATTGAAATCTCAAGCAGCAATTTCCCGCGCTTTGACCGCAACCTGAATACCGGCGGAAACAATTATGACGAAGAAAAAGGCATCGTCGCGCATAATTCCGTTCATCACTCGAAGCAGTATCCTTCACAGGTGACCGTAACGGTGGTCAAGCATGCAGAAGGTACATCAGCCGGAGGTCCGCAGTAGCAGGCAAATTGTTTTCGCGGTACGTAAAACCCTTCTACTCCTCCCGCAAGGTATTGGATGGATCGATTCTGGCAATTCGCAGCGTTGGCAGGGTCGTAGCTAGTAGCGTCACCAGTATAAGAATGAGCATCACAGTGGCTAGAGTTGGTGCATCATAGACGCCCACGCCATAGAGCACGCTGCGCATCACTCGCAGCACTCCAGCGCAAAGAACTAATCCAAGAAACAAGCCTAAAACTGAGGCGCCAGCGCCGGAGCGGCCGATCTGCACCATTGCCTGGCCAAGGGTCGAGCCCAAGGCCATACGGATGCCGATCTCCCGCGTCCTCTGTGCCACCATGTTGGCAACCAGCGCGAAAATGCCCACCGCGCTCAGCAAGAGTGCCAGCGCCGCCATCGCGCCTAGCAGTGCCACTTCGATTCGCTGCGTCGCCAGCGTCTGGGACAGAAGATCGTTCATGCTGTAGAAGCCGGAGGCCGGCAGGTTCGAATCGGCGCTGGCCAGCGCGCGTTGCATCTGGGACGTCAGTCCCTCCACGGGGCCTGCTGTGCGGACTATCCAGTCCGGTTGAACCCACACATGCACAAGTGAGAGGAAGTGCGCATTCACTTGCGCGGCCGGAATATACATTGCCTGCTCGCTCATGAGCGGGGCCACTGGGTTCAGGCCGGAAGAAACGGAGACGTCCGTGACCTCGCCGACGATCAGCGTGTCATTGTTGATGTAGCGGCCCACGGGATTCGATCCGCCATAGAACTTCCTGGCAAAGGAACGATTCACAACCGCCACGTGTTGCGTATTTGGGCCATCGGCATCCGTAAAAACGCGGCCCGCCAGCACCGGCATCTGCAATGTCCCGAAATATCCGGGCGTGACGTAGGTCACATCCGTCCCATCCTGCTGTCCGGCCTCTTTCCCGTCGCTGAGGGTGACCCCGTCGTTCAGCGCTCGTTCGAATGGCAAGCTCAATCCCACTGCGGCATTTTGCACGCCCGGAATCTGTCGCATCGCCGCCGTGCTCTCGTCCAATAGCTTTCTGAAGGCTGCAGGATCGTGGAAGCGGACGTCGTCGAGCGATGCCTTGGCGGTTATGACTCCGTCGGGATTGAACCCTGGCGGCAACGTCTCCAGATGGATCAGCGTGCGGATGAGCAGGCCGGAAGCGGCTAACAGCACGACGGTGAGGGCGACCTCGCCGACAATCAGCGTCTGCCGAAGGCGTAAGCTGCCTCCTCTGGCCACAGTACGGCTGGCTATCGAAGCGCGTAGATCCACCTTCCGTGTTGCGAGTGCCGGAAGCATACCGAATAGGACGCTGGTCAACAGCGAGGCGGCTAGTGTGAAGCCCATCACACGGCGGTCGAGAGGGACGCTCGCGACGGGAAGGAAGTGTTCGGGCAAGAGCAGCAAAAGGCTGCGCAGGCCGAGGAACCCCACCCCGATGCCCGTTCCGCCCCCCAAAAGTGCCAACAGCAGGTTTTCGATCCAAAACTGCTTTTGGATTTGCCAGCGCGAAGCCCCAAGCGCCAGCCGCATGGCCACCTCTGAACTGCGGCGTAGCATACGGACCAGCGTCAACCCGGCCAGATTGGCGCAGGCTATAAGCAGGATGAAGCCTGCGGCCAGCATAAGCGCCAATACCTGTGGACGCAGCGAATCGGTCTCGCCCTTCTGGAGTGGCACGGAATGGTAGGCTACCTGCGCGCCGGGGTAGTCCCGTGATTCATATCGACTGACACGGAGGGACCAGGTACGGTTGATCTGCGCGTCCGCCTCCTGCCAGGTAGTGCCATCGCGAAGCCGGGTGATGCACTCAAAGTTCGTTCCCCCGCCCTCACCCTCACGGCTAGGTTGGAGCGCCGTATATAAGTCGGCGTTCATGGGAGTAGTTGCGCCGTCAGGGATGACTCCAATGACAGTGAACGGCTCGCCTTTCAACAAAATGGCCCGCCCCAGAATATTGGGATTAGCGCTGAATGCATTTCGCCACAAGCTGTAACTCAGAATGGCCGTTTTGGGTCCGTGGGGACGGTCTTCATCCTCAGAGAAATTGCGCCCCATCACGGGCTGGAGAGCGAGCACGTCAAAGTAGTGCGCCGAGATGCGTCCGTCATGCACGAACTGGACCTGCGGTCCTGCTTGCAGGTTCACGCCCGAGGTGCCTCCGGAAACAGCGGAGATCAGGGCCGGGACATTGTCGCGCAGCAGTTCCCACTGCTCGCCATTTAGACTGTGCCGCTCATCGGAGGCTCCCGGGCCGGTGATCCGCGTATAAATCGTGCCCATTCGTTCGGGGTGCGAATAGGGCAGGCTTTTCAGCAGGAGCGCATTCACCAAGGAGAAAATCGCAGTGTTGGCCCCGATGGCGAGTCCGAGGGTGATGATAACCGCCGCTGTAAATCCGGGATTGCGTCTGAGCTGCCGCGCGGCAAATCTGAGATGCTGCGCCCAATTCTCCATGGACATCCTCCCTGCGGATAAATCTATCCTACAAACCCTTGCAGGAAGTACGTCTAACGCCTGGCCAAAGTTCCGCTCCGGCTGGTTTAGATGAAAGCATAATGTCTTTCATGAGTGAAAGGAAGGTTGCCGCTGAGGGCTCGCGAATCACAGCGTGCTCGGCCACTAACCAGCGGTAAGGCTTTCAACGGGCTCCGCTTCGCGGCACCCAGTGTGGTATCTTCAGAAACTTCTACGATGACCACGACCGCGCCCAACACCAAAGAATTTCGCAAAGCCTTAGGTCACTTCGCCACCGGCATCACCGTGATGACCGTCGAACGCGAACCGGGGCAGGTTTTCGGCATGACCGCCAACTCCTTCACCTCCGTCTCGCTCGATCCAATGCTTATTCTCGTTTGTGTCGACCAGCGGGCGAAAATCCTGGCGATGCTCGAGAAGAAAAAGCGTTTTGGCATCAGCGTGCTGAAGCAAGGCCAGCAGGCGATCTCTGAATACTTCGCGCAAGGCGAACAGAGTCTGGAGGCCGAGCAGCGCCTCTCCATTCGTTATCATTGGACGCCGAGCGGCATTCCCGTTTTGGATGAAACTCTTCTTTGCTTGAGCTGCAAGGTGGTGGCCGCGCACGTTGCCGGGGACCACTCCATTTTCGTCGGGGAAGTGGAAGACGCGGAAATTCACGAAGGGGAACCGCTGCTCTTTTTTCAGGGCGAATACCGCAAAATCGCCCGCCATTCTTGATTGATGGTTGAACTTCCTGCTGTTCTTCGGCCCGAATAATCGACCGTGGGTCGCCCGCCAAAATATCCGCTACGATCTTTCTTCCGCAGAGATTTCAACTTAAGACTCACAACTTAGAACTTACAACTTTCCTCAGTGGTGGCCGCCCAGAGGATCTCGTTTCACGCCGTACTCAGCGCCCCACTTATCCGTCATGTGGCTGCGAATCTCCCAAAGTTCAGGAAAAAACTTGTGCCGCATGCCTTCTTCGAGGATCTCCACTGGACGTCCTTTAAGTGATTTCGCGGAGAACCCAATAGTGCGGTGAATCAGCTGCATATGTTCGTAGCGGAATTTCTGAAAAAGCTCATCGAACTCGGCCAGTGCTTCGGCCACGACGTATGCGTCGCCGTGCGAATACTCGGAGTCGTAAATCTTTTCGATGGTTAGTCCGTAGTTGTCGAGGTAGTGCGTTTTGAACGAGTGCCAGATCGGTTGGTACATCTTCAACAGAACGCGGAAGCCGGGTGATTCCTGCCCGCTGCCGTTTCCCAATCGCTTGCGAATCTCCTGATACTCTTTCGGCGACATCGTTTCCAGCAGAGCCAGTTGTTCGTTCATCAGTTTTTGGGCGAGGTGCACGCGCCGGAACAGCGTAATCACGCGGTTGGTGTTTTCCTGCTGCAAATAGTCGTCGATATCCAGCAGCGTGTAGGCGATCAGTTTCATCCACAATTCTTCGACCTGATGCACGAGCTGAAACTGCAGCTCGTCCGCATTGCACAACTCTTCATACTTGCTCTGGCAGGAGAGCAGCGTCTTGGTATTCAGGTACAACTCGTAATCCAGCGTCCCTTCGCCGCTCATCAGGGCATAAATATGTTCGCGATTCACAGCGCCTCCTGCGGAATTGCCGGGCCGTGCGAACTTCGTTTCAAGAAATCGCACGCCGGCACACTTCAAAAAATGTAGGTTGCAATAAAAGAGCTTGTACGGAGAATGCGCTATCGTTCGGAGTTGCCCGAAGGGCGCGGTGATTCTGCCGAATCGCCCAACTCTTTGCGATGGCTCTTCACTTCACGCAGTGCATAGATCGGTTTATTCTGCGATTCATAATACGTGCGCGCAATGATTTCACCGAGCAATCCCATGGAGAAGAACTGCACGCCGCTGATGAACAGCGCCACCGACAGCATCATGAGGGGCCCGTGTTCCGTCATGATGGCCTTGTGGAGAAAAAATTTTTCGTACGCCAGGAAGCACGCGAGCAGGGAACCTAAGCCCGCTCCGGCCACTCCCAGCAATCCGAAGAACTGCAGCGGCCGCGTCGAATAATCCAGCAAAAATTTGACGATGATCAAATCCAGAAACACGCGAATCGTCCGCCCGATTCCGTAATTGGATTTTCCCGTCTTGCGTTGGAGATTTTCGATGGGCACTTCCGCGATCTTCGCACCCGTGGAACTTGCCAGCGCAGGAATAAACCGGTGCAGTTCTCCGTACAACTGAATCTCTTGAATAATTTCGCGGCGGTAGGCCTTGAAGGTAGTGCCAAAATCGTGCAGCTCGATGCCTGAAAGCTTGGCCATCATCCAGTTGGCGATGCGGCTGGGAAGCTGGCGCATCAGCCAATGATCCGTCCGGTGGTGGCGCCAGCCACTTACCAGGTCGTAGCCTTCCTCGATTTTTTCCAGGAAGCGCGGAATCTCTTCCGGATCGTGTTGCAGGTCGCCATCCATGGAGATGATCACTTCGCCGCGCGCGTAATCAAATCCCGCCTTCAGCGCGGCGGTTTGCCCGAAATTCCGGCGCAATCGCACGACGTTGACCCTGCGGTCGTGCTCGTAAATTTCCGAAAGCACTTTGTACGAATTGTCCTTGCTGCCGTCATCCACAAACACCAGTTCGTAGGACTCGCCGATCCCGTCCATCACTTCGGTCAGCTTCATGTAGAGAGGTGGGATGTTTTCCTGTTCGTTGAAGAACGGAACGACCACGGAAAATTGGATGAGCGAATCAGTTGCCATTCTTGTTTCCGGATGCCTTCTCACGCTTCCTGGGTTACGAAGGCATAGTCTATCAGGCGAATCCCCTGTGAGGCGACAAGATTTCGAATGCTCGTGTCCGTAAGTATCTCCAGTTCCGTCTGGCGCGAATCCTGCAAGCGTGTGGCAGATTTGCGCAGCGCTTCGTCGGTGTAGCCCGGATGCACCATCAATTCAGTGGTTCCCTCGGGCAGGCTCTTCAGAAATTGCGCCATGCCCTCGCGTGTCAGTTGGCCGGTTTGCGCAATCCCGCAAAAATAATCGGCCGTGGAAATCCCCGCGCGTTCCGCCTGCTCTCGCGCATCGCGCGCCAGCAGTTTCAATCCGCGGGCCTGTACCCCTTGTTTTATCACTAACGCGGCGTTCCGCTTCGTGCCCCAAGAAAGGGCGGCGCGCAAACTGGAGGACTCCAGCGAAATGCGAATCGCGCCGATGCCATGCCGCTTGGCCAGCCGCAGGGCGACCTCAAACAAGCCCGGCAGCATGTGCACGTGCTTGTGCCCGTCCAGGTGCGTCGGCTCGATGCCCGCATCGCGCACTTTTCGAATCTGTGCGTCCCATTCGGACTCCACCTCGTTGAGCGAAAGTCCCCGCCGCGCCCGCCGCCGCAGCAGGCTTTCCGGTCCGCCTGCAAATTCTCCCGCACCGTTCAGCAAACTCGTTACTGTTTCCCGGTCGGCTAAGGGTTCGCCGTCGGTGAGGTTCAGGTGGACTCCCAATCCCAGCCCCTGCGCGGATCGCGCTGCCTCCACACCTCCCGCGAAGGCCGCGCCATTAGCCAGCAGCGACGCGCTGGTCACAATCCCGCGATGGAAAGCCTCAACGATGCCGCGGTTTACGCCATCGGTCCATCCCAGGTCATCCGCATTGACGATCAGATTCTTCAAGGCCTGTCCCGCTCCCGCTTATCCACCCTGTACGTTCGTACAGCTACTCTTTCGTGCGCCCACCCGTATTCGTACCATTGACCGTATTCTTCCTCAACTCTAGCATGGCGTGATAGAGGGACCATGCCGGTAAAGGTGCGCGAAATCAAGAAACTGGGCCACCGCAGCCGCGAAGCTCGGCGCGGACGCAGGATGAACTCACGCGTCCCCGTGCGCCTGGAATGGGACGGCGATGCGGGGAAGCGGCATACGGTAGAAGCCCATACCCGCGTTGTGAATCCTTATGGCTGCATGCTAGTGCTGCCGGATTCGCTGGGACTGGAGCACCGGCTGGCACTCACTAACCTCGCCAATAAGACCAGCAATGCCGCGATTGTCGTCTGGAAGGGCAATCAGCGGCCGGAAGGCTGGGAGTACGGGATCGAGCTGGTCGCGCCAGAGATGGATTTTTGGGGACTGGAGCTGTGAAAACCTTTGTCTAACGTAAAACCTTCCCCGTACGCGAAACCCGGCGCCATGAGTGGCGTGCGCCCTGCGCTGACGCGGCAGCCGACTGCCGAAGAACGGCGCCGCGCACAGCGCGTGCTGCTGAGGATGCGCGTGCTGGTGCACGTCCAGGGCAAGGCAGAGGCCATCGAAGGCTTTACGCATACCGTGAGCGCCAGCGGGGCCATGATCATCCTGCCTGAAGGCATGGCAGCGGGCACAAAGTTCATTGTAGAGAATCCCAAGACACAGCAGCGCGTGGAAGTGAACGTGGTGCGCCCGTCGCAGCTGAACCAAGACGGCTCGCTGGTTCCGGTTGAGTTTCTGACTCCTGCGCCGCTGTTCTGGAATATTGTTTTCCCGCCGAACGTGAACTGACGACCCAACCGGGTCGTAGTAAATCCCGAAAGCAGAGAACCGAGGGGTCCCCTGGTTTTTGTAAGTGTTGCAGTTAAAGGACTTAGTTCTGTCGTAAGTCTTTTGTTTGCAACACTTGCGGGGAAATCCATAAGTGTTGCAGCTAAAGAAGTTAGGGGAAAGGCGGGAGCTGGGCTCCCGCACTCGAAAAAAGAGCGGCCCCGATTGCTCGGGGCCGCTTTGGTTTCGAGCCAGTTCTACTAGTTGACGGTTACGTTGAGAACGGGGGCAGCTGGCGTGGCCGTCGGACTGGTGGTGATGGCGACACTGGTATTGCCGGTCACGGTCACGTTGAGTGAGCCGCTCTGAGAAGCCAGGGTGTATGTCGCATCGCCCAGGTAATGGGCGCTGATGGAGTGGGTTCCCACAGAGAGCGCCGGGCTCGTGAGGGTTGCTGTGCCGCCGGAGACCGCTACTGCGGTGCCGACGGGGGCTCCGCTATCAAATAACTGCACCTGGTCCGTTGGCGTGCCACCGGTCACCGTCGCGGTGAAGGTGAATGTGTTGGGGGAGGCCACCCGGCCGGGGGCTGGAACAGAGATATGCGTCATCGTGGCGACGGGCCCCTTGTTGCCACCGCCGTAACCTCCGCCACAACCGAGCGTGAAACTCAACATGCAAACCAAGCCAAGGCCGAGGGCGGCGCGGTAGCGCTTTCGTCCCGGCAGCAACAGCAGAATGAGAGCCCCCAGGCCTGTGACAGCGCTGAGGCCCCACCAGCCTTTGCCCAGGCCGGAGGGAGCTAGGCCTGCGGCATAGATGTTGCGCTCAGCGGGGGTCGCAGAGGCCGTGAGTGTGGTGGAAGTGGCAGTCACGGAAAGAGTGAGATTCGCCTGTACGGGGTTGGCGTTGGTGATGTTAATGGCAGCCGGAGCCGTACAAGTGACTCCTGGGGGCAGGCTGGCTCCTGTCGGGCAGGTTACCGTGACCATGCCGGTAAAACCGCCGGTCGGGGTCACGGTCACAGCTGACATCACGTTTGCGCCGGTCGATGAACTCAGGATCACGGGGTTCGGGTTGTAGGAAACGGTGAAACTCCCTGTCTGCGCCTGCGTTACGGTGACCATGATCGCGGAGGCTGCGGATGTCGTATAGTTCGTGTCTCCGTTGTAGGTCGCTGTAATGCTTTTAGTGCCAGCTGTGGTGAAGGTGGTGGTCAGTGCTGCCGCCCCTCCAGCCCCAACAGTCGAGGCGCCGATGGGTGTCACGGCCACAGGGCTGCCAATTTGAGTGCCGCCATTGAAAAAGGTCACCGTGCCGGTCGTGCCGGTTGCGCTGTTACTTGCGGAACTTATAGTCGCGGTCAGGACCACTGGCGTTGCCGTGGTGACACCGGTCGTTGGACTTGCCGCCAAAGAGGTGGCCGTGGCTGTGGGTGACACCGTCACGCTGTCCGTCACCGCGGTGGTGACGGCGTTGTAGCTGATGTCGCCGGAATAGGTCGCTGATAGATTGTGCACTCCGCCAGTCAGCTGAATGGGCTGATTCTCCGCATGCCCAGCGCTATTGATCGTGAAGGTTCCCGCTGCCGTGCCGGGCGGGGTCCCAGTGGCCGAATCCGTGAAGGTCACTGTTCCTGTTGCGTCGAACGCGCAACCGGTAGTCACGCCCGTGGTGAGGGGCTGGCAATTCGTGACCGTACCCGTGCTGTTCAGAATGTCGATTCGCAGAATGTAGGCCGAGCCGTAGGCGACGCTGGTTGCGTTTGTGCTGATGATGTTTCCGAGCGAATCGAAAGTAACGATGCCGTACTGCAGGTGGCTGGCCTCTTTACTAACTACGACTGGCACGCCTGTGGCGGACGTGCTCGACGCAAAGGTAGTGTCGCCGGCATAGCGGGCATTTACGTTGTAACTTCCCCCGGGAAGGATGACGCCGGTTGCGGTTGCCGAGCCACCAGAAAGGGTCGCCTCGCCGATGCCGCCGTTAACCGCTGTGGGAGCTAGGAGAGCCACGTCTCCCGTGGGTGTCCCGGAGCCTGAGGTCACAGTGACTTTGGCCGTCACGCCGGTTCCGTGGGAGATGGTGACGGTGGATGTTCCACCGTTCAGAGCAAGGCTGGTCGTTGTGCTCTTAAATGCTCCGACGGCGAGAGGCCATTGAGTCGAGAGGTTTGTGACGTTGACGGAGCCAAGACCGGTCGCCAAGTCATAGCCGGTTGCCGTGGTCCACCCCGGAGTTGTCGTGCTGCCGGTGCTGACAAGAACGCCAGTTGTGCCGACGGTGGTGCTGCTGCAATTCGGGGAAGTTCCTGCCGGGGAGTTCGCCACGCAGGGGACGGAATTATTCCCCTTGGTCACGTCGTAGAAGGAGCACGTTGCCGAACCAGTTAACGGCGTGGTTGACGAGGGGCAGCTCTGTCCAGAAGTGGCCGCGATCTTGTAAAGGACAGGATTGGCGTTTCCTTGGCGTCCGCCCATCTTCTGGTTGATCAGTGCCATGATGCCGGCGAAGGCAGGCGATGATGCGGACGTGCCCCCCGCACCTTCAAAACTAAATGAGCCCGATGACGCGCAGGAGGTGGGACTTCCCGGTTGAATGGCATCTGCTTCGCAGAAGAGATAAAAGCTGTTGCTGTGGAATCCATCGCTCGCGAACAGGGAGACGTCGGGGATGTAGCGGTGGTTGTCGCCTGCGGCAATGCCATTTGGAATGATTCCACTCTGCCATGCGGGCTTTGTATAAACGGAACTGGGGCCACCGCTTCCAGCAACGATGTTCGTGGGGCTTGCACAGACTGTGTTTAGAGTCGTGCTGGTCGCCGTTGCGGCACACGAATCATTCCAAGTTGTCTCGGGAATGTATCCCAAGGCAGACTCCCGGGTTCCAGCCGCATTGCCACTGCTCGGGCTCCAGAAATTGGTTTGCGTTCCGACGTCGTCGAAATCCGTTCCACCCACAGCGACGTTGAATGGCGTAGAAGCGATGCCACTCACAGCCAGCCCACCCGTAGCGGTGGATTGCGTGGTGAAATCGTCGCACCCTGCGGAGCCATTATCTCCCGCGGAAACCATCGCAGTTATTCCTTGCGCGGCGGCTTGTTCCCAGAGCCCGTTGTAAAACTGGTTGCCTGCGGTGGTCAGCCCAACTTCGCATGAGCCGAAACTCTCGCTCATGACCGGCGCGATATTGTTATCGATGATGTACAGGGCCGAGAGGTCGATACCTGACGCAGTCAACGTTGTTTCGGAGGCCACAAGGTTGATGGTGGCCTTCGGCGCGACCATCCCCGATGTTTGCACGTCGAGGTCAGCTTCGCCTTCGCTTCCGCCCAGGCCAGGATCTGGTCCGTTCAGGATGATGTTCGCCGCAGTAAAGTTTGCGGGCAGTCCGAAGAGAGCCCGGAAATCGATGACATCCTGGGGATTGATGTTGGAATCGCCGACGATGGCGATGGTTACGCCCGTTCCGTCAAGCGCTGCCGGAATGTTGTAGACCTTCGCGAAATCGGCGGGGCCAAGGACGTAGCAAGGCGAAGTTCCGCTCGGCCCACAACCCGAGGTCGTGGTGAAGAGGGGTTTCACGACTCCTTCGGCAGTTCGCGTAAAAGTCCCCGCGTCGTGCTTCATCGATTTTCTCGGGAAATTGTGGAGTGACACAATCCCTGCGACCACGGGCGTCAGGGCCGCCGGAATTTGCGGGTCGGCCGTATTGGCCTGGCGAGCTTCGCCTTTCACGGAATACCCGTGAATTTCCGTGTGGAAGGCATTCCGCACTTGGCCCACATTGCCGGAGAATTCAATCGTGGTTCGACCGGCTCCTACCTTAATGTCGTGGAATCCATGAGAGCCTAACCACTGCGTGACCGTCTGAATATCGGCATCGGCGGGCCCAAATTGTGCGCCGAACTGTTGCGGGGTCAGCCATTTATGAAAATTGGGCGAGTCTTTGCTCAATTGGTCGTCCATCAATTGAGACAATGCAGCCTGTTGTTCGGGGCTACGTTGCAAGAGCAACAGCATGCGGCTCATCGGTGTGGCGTCGGCGACAATGCCCTGGTCGAATTCGGGGCGGGCGAGAGGGTGGACGTTGCCTTTGAGGCGGACTAATTGGGTTTCGTCGATGGCTTGGGTGATGCGCGCGGGGACGGCGGGAGTCTGCGCGAAGGACGCGGAGCTGTCGGGCTTGGATGGCGTCTGCGCCGCGGCGCGAAGAGCGGGCCAAGCGAGAATGACGGCAAGAAAAAGAAGGGAATTGCGAAGCAAAGTCGATTGGAGTTTCATATTCCGTCCACGCGGTAGATTTGAATTTGGAGCCAGCAAAACAGTTCCGGCTTGAGGGCGCCCACGATTTGGAGCGAGGAGCAAGTTGCGAAAATGGCCTCGCGCGAGCTGGGGATGCGCCGGAGTCGGTTCGCTGCAAAACGAGTAAAGGTTATCACAATTAATGTCTATACTCTCCGCCAACGTGACGCTGGAGCACCGGAGCGAAAGGGAAGGGCGCAGCGCACCTCGGAAGCAGCGACCCCATGTGCATTCCGATGCGATTGGAATGCCGGGAGATGCACGAAGGAATCGCCAGTATTAGTACATTCCCCAGAAAGAGTCCTTTTGTTCCCGGGTAGAAAGAGAACGTCCGGTTACTTACTATAAACTACGCAACCCGATGTTTTATTCCTCGCGTTCGGCGACCCGATGCGGTGCGGAGCCGCACGAGTGCACGAGCTTGCGAGTGTTTAACCCCGATGACTGAAAAATGTCGCTGCAAAATCGAAGCGGGCATTCCGACTTTTCGGAACGCCCGCTTTCGATGACCCCAGCCCCTCTTCGTTTTCAGTGCAAAAGTTCAGCGCCAAGGAGCAACGCAAGATATTCAGGAAAAAGGCTCAGTGGCGGAAGTGGCCGCCATAGAATCCACCGCGATAGTAACCACGGCCCCACCAGCCGTAGCCGCCGTAAAATCCAACGTAGGGGTACGCGTAGTAGGGATAAGGATACGCGTATGGATAGGGATAACCGGGATAGCCAGCCACGACGCGCCGCGGGCCGCGGTAACCGCGCCCACCGTTATAATCCTCCTGCGTGACGGGGAAAAAGGCTTGCGCACTCTGCGTGGTGTCAACCGTTACAGGATCAAGCAGGCGGAAGCTCAACGGCGTTTCGGGCTCGAGAATCGTGGGATGTCCGCGGGTGAGCAGCACGGCGCCAATGCCGGCGACCGCGCCGGCGCCTGCTCCGATGGCCGCGCCGGTGCCCCAATCTGCTGCGGAGCCAATCAGCGCGCCAAGTCCGGTGGTGGTGCCGATGGTGGCGGCGTCCTGACCATGCGAAGTGCCGGCCGAAGCTTTTGAGAGATCGGTGAGGATGGGAAGTTGACGGCCGTCAACCACGGTGAGGTCGGTCAGCTCGACGCCCAACTGCGAGACGCCCTTAACGCGGCCGGCCTTTTTCGCCTCTTTCACCTTGCCGGTCAGAAGCTGGCCGCGGCGGGCGACTACCCAGCCATTGACAACGATGGGCTGGTCAAGGGTGGCGGTAAACGAGTCGCCAATCTGGTTCTTGTCGCTGGAGAGAAAATCGTTGACGCGGACCACGAGAATGGTTCCCGAAGGAATCGTCAAAGTCGTGGGCAGGGGCTGACTCGGCTGGGCAGGCTGATTTTGGGGAGCCTGTTGATCCTGCATGGCAGGTGGATACTGGCGTTGGTGGTCACGCGAATAGGGGGGCTTGTCGGCGTCCTGGGGGGCGTAGGTGGGCCTATTTGCCGGGGGATCCTGTGGTTGCTGCTGCGGGGGCTGCGCTTGCTGCTGATCGGGCGGCGGGGGGCCTTGCTGCTGTCCTTGCTGCGGATCTTGCTGGGCGTTTGCGCCTGCACCGAGGCACATTGCCAGGAGCAGCGCGGCTGCCGATCTTGTTGATAGAGTGAAAACACGTCGCGCTAAACTCAAGCCCCTCGAAATTTGTGGCTGGTTCGTCATGAGCAATTCTCCCTTACCGGAAATAGGCCGCATTCTTGGGCCTCTCTCCGTCCCTGAGCAGTTAGATGGCATCGATTCTACCTGGAGATGCCCGCGTTTCGGGGGAGATTGATTAGAGTGTAACTCTCCCGTCCGCGAAAACACCTCTGCCAGCTTTCCACTTGATCCAACCCAGTGCCACGCAAAAAGTTGCGGCACAAAAAAGGCGCGCCAAATCCGACCTTTTAGAGAAGGATGCGACCGGCACAACAAGTTTGCTGGTGCGATGTATAATCCAGTCTCCAAAATAAATCCCCCGAGGAGACGATATGTCCGATCCATCGTACGAAGAACTAAAAGCGCGAGTAGCGGAACTGGAAAAGCAAGGAGGCGGCCGGCGCACCGGCTCGCTGGAATTTCGAGTGGGAGAGAAAGGCGGGGTCAGCGTGTACGGGCTGGGGAGATTTCCCGTGACGCTGTACTACGAACAGTGGGTGCGGCTGTTGGAGGCGGCGCCGCAACTGCATAAGTTTCTGGAAGAGAATAAAGCGGACGGCAAGCTGAAGCTGAAAGAAAAGTAGCGCTGGAATTTGGTAGTGGTTCAGTTTGAATTTTGACACCTATTGTCACGATTAAGAAAATTCAAACTGACCCACCACCTAATTTAATGGCTCCAGGGCAGGGAAGAAAGATCCACGTTGCCGCCGGAGAAGATTACGCCGAGTTTGGGAGCGGCGCCGTCGGCACGTTTGGGAAGATTCAGCGAGGCCACCACGCCGGGCTTGAGCAGCGGGGCGATGGCCACCGCGCTGGACGGCTCGATGATGATTTTCATGCGCTCCCAGATAAGGCGAGTGGAGGAGATGATTTCGGCTTCGCTGACGAGCAGGACGCGATCGAGATGACGGCGGAGAATGGCGAAGGTGCGAGGAGCGAGGGAAGCGCGCAGGCCGTCGGCGATGGTGTCGCTGGAATCGAGAGATTGCAGAACGCCGGTTGAGAGCGAGCGAAAGGTATCGTCGGCGCGCTCGGGTTCACAGCCGATAATGTGAACGTCGGGGCGAAGTCCTTTGGCGCCGAGGCAGGTGCCACTGAGCAGGCCGCCGCCGCTGACCGGAGCGAGGACGGCGTCGAGATCGGGGATCTCTTCGAGTAGCTCCTTGGCGGCGGTGGCTTGACCGGCGATGATGCGGTCATCGTCGTAGGGGTGGACCAGGTAAGCGCCGGTTTCCGCTTGGACGCGGTCGCAGGCTTCTTGGCGCGCGGAAACTCTCGGGGCGCAGAAAGTGATTTTCCCGCCGTAAGCTTCAATCGCCAGGATTTTTACTTTTGGGGCCTTCTCCGGCATGACCACATAGGCCGGGACGCCGCGCCATGAGGCCGCGCAGGCTACCGCCGCGCCGTGATTTCCGCTGGACTGGGTGACGATGCCGCGGGAGGCTTCGGCTTCGGTGAGGGAGAGAATGGCGTTGGCGGCGCCGCGGATCTTGAAGGAGCCGGTCTTTTGCAGGTTTTCGCATTTGAAGAAAAGGCGGGCTCCGATGAGGGCGTCGAGAGAGGCGGAGGTTAGCACGGGCGTGCGGTGAATGCGTGGAGCGATGCGGGAGTGGGCTGCGAGAATGGCGTCCCAGGTGGGTGGGTTGTAGTCTGCGGATTCGAAGGATGTGGCTGTGCTCATGGGGCTCACTTTAGGGTTTGGATGCTTGCCAGGGGAACTTGTTTAGCGCGATTTGAGGGCCAGTGAAAGAGGCATTATGGTATGCCAGACAGTGATTTAGGACTGCTACCTGGTACTGGTATCACTTGGCCATGCCAGGTTTGGTACTTGACCCGGTGCGATGCTCTGTTACGCTGGTAGCACCCTCCAACGATTCGAAAGAGCATGCGCCGGGCGGTTCCTCGCGCGGCAGAGGAAAAAATGAAAGCTTCTGAGCGTCGACAATTAACCCGGGTCAACCATCGGACGCCTTTGCGTTTCCGGACGCTGGGAGTGACCGCGGACAAGACCGAGCATTTTACAGAGGCGCTGAATATTTCGCGGGGCGGGTTTTTCTTTGCTTCGTCGGCGCCGCTGCAGGTGGGGATGCCGATTGAAGCGACGCTGCGCATGCCGGCCGAAGTGACGGGGAACTCGGCGCAGGAGATGCGGTGCACGGCGCGCGTGGTGCACGTTCGAAACGAGCCTTACGGGGACGGGCGAATTGGGTTTGGTGCGGAGATTGAGAAGTTTCAGACCGTGGCTACGGCCGAACGGTGGATGAGCTGAAGAGCGGTTGACAGTCCTCAGTTTTCAGTAAGCAGTTTGCACATGTAGGCCGGGCTTCAGCCCGGCCTTTTCGTTGGCACATCGAAACTCAAGGTTTAGCGGCTGGAACTGTGAACGTGGTTTTTGCGCTGCCGACATTTTCGAAGCGGTCGTAGGCGCGGACCGCTAGCGAATGTTCCCCTGGCGGCAAAGGCGGCAGGCCAAAGTGGTATTCCTCGACGGGCGCATCGCTTATGCTTTCGCTCGGAGAGAGAAGAATCCAGTCGCCGCCGTCCAGGCTGTACTGCGCGCGTTCAATAGCGGACGCGGCATCGCGCGCGGTGAAGGATACGGGATGGCTGCCGCTCATTTTTCCGGAAGCGCCGCCCACAAAGAGTTTTTCGATCACTGGCGGCGTGTTGTCGACTTCGAAGCGTTCGCTTTCGCGTTCGGCTTTGAGGGCGTTGGCGGGAGGATTTGACGGGGCATCGGTGGCTATGATTTTCAAATAATAGGCGCCGTCGGGCAACGTGGTTGTGTCCCACGAATAGAATTTCTGGTCGAGGTTGTCCTTTAGTAGTTTCCACTCGTGTTCGTTTTCGCCGCGAAAGTAGACCGCGTAACGCAATTCGTCTTCATTGTCGTCATGGGCGGTCCAGAGAACGGATTGGTAGCCCTTCTGAATGGTTCCTTGCGGGGGCTGTTCGAAACGCGCGGGCGTGCTGCTCTGGGTGATGATCAGGCCCGAGGTATTGGGCGACGGAGGTATTTTGAGAGTCACGGAAGCAGGCTGATTCGAAGTGAGGCCGCTCTGGCCTTGAGCGCGAACGCCGGGATCCTGCAAAGCGATACCGTCGATCACCGGAGCAACATTTCGAGGCAGATAAGCGAGGCTCACCCAATCGATGCCATCGCCGGGGCGGCCATCGTGAATGACGGCCTTCCACTGGGCAAAACGCGCTGACGGAGCTTCGACGGCTGCGCCTGTTTTGGTGTACGGGCCAAACCAGCGCGACCACTCGCGTCCGGGATCCTCCGTGTTTCCCGTGCGAACGAAAAACTCCAAACGGGGCTCATTCGAATTGGCGGAAGGCTTGGCCGAAGTAGACGGCGGAGGACTCCACCATTCAAGGCGGCCCCATTGCGAAAAAAGCTGCGCGTCAAAGGAACGGGATTCGAACGTGCCTTCGGCTTCGTATTCGGGGCCGACGGAAAGAACCTTTCCCGGATTCGCGGTACACAAAAAGATTTTGCCGGAGGAATTGCGGGCAATGCCGGTGATTTGCGCGGAGCCGGCTTTGGCTAGTTGCGCGAAAACGCCGCGTCCGTCAATGGCGAGAAGGGAACCGTTGTTGCCCGTGCCCGCAAGAAGACGGCCGTCGGAAGCGAGACCGAGAGAATAGACAACGTCTTCACGCGAAGACCAAACTTCTTCGGGAGCGCCGTCCGGACTGATGCGGTAAATGCTGCTGGAGAGCAAGGGAGGAAAAGGAGTAAAAGGCTGTTGAGCCTGGATTTGACCGGAACTGATAATGCCACCGTTGGTGATGGTGGTCGTGCCCTGGGGTGTGGAGATGATTGCGTTGGGGGGTTGTGCGCCAGTGCGCTGCTTTTCGCCGATGGCGGAGGCGTAGATAGTGCCGTCGGTGGAAACGGCGAGGGACGTGATTTCGCGCTTGGAGGTTTCGTAGAGAACGAAGCCCTCCGCGGCGGGCACGGCAGAGTCTTTACCAGTGGCCTTCGAGCTGGGACGAGAAATGCGAAGAATGCGGCCGCTGGGTTCGGTGCCGGCGATCAGATTGCCGCTGGCGTCGAAGGCGAGAATCTTTATGTGCGCTTGATCGCTGGAATAAAAAGGTTCGCCGTGGCCGTCGGGCGCGACGGCGAAGACCTGGCCTTTATCGCCAGTGGCGACGTAGAGCGTGCCGTCGGGAGAAAAAGCAAGGTCCCAGATGTATTTTGTTTTGGGATCGAAGAAAACGGATTTTTCTCCGGAGGCGGAGACTTTATAGACCTTGCCGTCAGGAGAAGTGCCTACGTAGAGCGTGCCCTTGGAATCAAATGCGATGGCTTGCGCGGAAAGATCGGTGGAATCGAACACGGTCGCCGGTTTACCGTTCGAACTGAAGCGAAACACTTTGGCGGGAGAGCCGCCCGCGGCGTAGAGCGTGCCCTTGGGGTCGACACGCAGAGACCAGAGATAGGAAGCGTCGGCGTCGGCTAGCAGCGTAAATTTCGGAGCGAGTTCGAGGCGGCCATCGCTGCGGACAGCCACGCCGCGGGCCGTTCCCTTGAGGAATTCGTCGTAGCTGGATTGGCGCCAACGGCGGGTGTGCTCGGAAAGAAGAGGTAGCGAGGTAAGGAAGCAAAGAACTAAGGAAAAAGAAAACGCCCGACGAAAGTGGCGTGCAGCGATAAATTTTGATAGGCGCTTGGCCGAATGGGTCATTGAAGTGTTCACCGGATTTGGAGATTCAGGGAAATGACGCCGGAGACGGGGCCTCCGAGCGGGATGGAAGCTTCACTGGCCAAGGATTCGCGCAGCACTTGAACGCTGCCCGGCGCGGGACGGCCGTCGACGATGTTGATTTGCGACAGCGGGATGTTGGGAAGTTCCTTGTCATCCCAGAGCAGCGTCGGCGTGGGAACGAAGAGGCCGACGTAGAGGCGGTCATTGCGGCGTTCGCGATTCAGAAGAGAGATGAGCTGGTCGAGACCGGTAGGCCCACCTCCCGCACCGGCAAAACCAAAACCAAACCCGCGGGAAGAACGATTCAAAAGATCGGCATCGCTGACGAGAATGCGTAGCGCGGTGCCGCGGGCAACCTGATCGGGGACGCGCACGGTGGTTTCCTCCACCCGAGCGGGGCCACGATAAGGGCGAAGAAGGACGCGAACGCGGAGCGTTTCGCCGGGAGCGGCTTCGCCTTTTTCGAGCCAGGCGCTCTCGATAGTGAAGGACTTGCGGCCGGGAACGCTTTCAACGCGCAAAGTAATGCGATCCACTTTGGCGGGCTCGAAGGTGTTGACGAAGAGGCGTCCAAATACATTCTGCATTGTTAGGGCGATGGGTAGGCCATCGGGAGAGAGAAAATCGCCCGGAGCGAAAGTGTTTTCAATCTGAACCGGAGCGTGGCCTTGCAGCCGGATTTCGCCGGAAAGATGCAACGTCGTGCCCTCGCCGTACAGGGAATTCTGCGTCAGGCCGCTGAACGTCGTGATGGCCACGAGGAGTGGCGTGAGTTTTGGGACATTGACGATCTGAAAGTGGAGGGTCTTCTGCTTCGCAGACTCGGCGCCGGAGACTTGCAGTGTCAGATCCATGGGAATCATTGCAGGAGGCGTGCCGAGTTTGCCGGTGACGGCGGTGAGATGGTCGCCGGTAATGGTGCCGATGGAGCCGCCGACGGTGACGATTTTCGTGGAAAAGAGTTCGGAAGAGAGCGTGGTGACCACGCGGCTGCGGGCCATGGGAATCTGAATGTCGCCGAGGCTCAGAAACGGATGGCCGCAGAGATAGACCCGGTCGGCTTGCACCGCCGTGACCGTGCAGGCGGAATAAATGGAGGCATCTCCTTGGACAAGAACCATGCCGGCCATGTCGCCAGCCGCGAGCTTTCCATCGTCGATGCGCGGCGCTGCAGTGCCGCCTTGCGCTGCGACGAAGCCATAACCTTGCAATTGATTTGCGAACTGCTGGAACGCGGCTGCTGGGAAGCCGGAAAAGACGAGCGGCGTTTCGATGGGCTGGAGCGCGGATCCAGAAGGCAGACCGGTTCGTGCAGCGGTTTCACTGGGAAGCCCGAGTTGCTGCCCAGCGCTTTGCACGGGGACTTCGGCTGGCTGCGAGGGCGGGTTGAGCACATCCTGAATCGGGGTGACGCCGGCAATGGGCTCTTTGAGGAAGGGGCCCATCGTGAGTGAGAGCGCGCCAGCAAGTTTGCCGTCGAGATAAACTGGACTGCCGCTCATTCCTGCGACGACGCCCGTGTGCTCGACCTTCGGGCCCTTGAGCTGCACCAGAATGATGGATTGCTTGGGGCCAAGAAAATTGTCCAGCACGCCGAGCACTTCGAGGTCGAACTTTTCCACCTGATCGCCTGCAAAAATGGTGTAAGCGTAGCCTTGCATTCCGGGTTTAACCTGGCTGAGGGGGAGCGTTTCCGTTGGTTGCTGGGCAGCGAGAACACCGGGGTTAAGGCAAAGAGCTGCGAAGAACGCGATTAGAGCGAAAGGAGGAGCACCAGAATTAGACAGATGCGATCGGGCCGTGAGCATGAACCTTAGATGATACGCGGCACCCGTACTAGAGGCAATTGGACCGAGGGAGGTTGCCCGGGTAGGAAGAAGAAGCTAGGCGTCCTAGAACCGTCTTAGGCGAGCGCGAGTTCGAGAGGGGCGGCGATTGATGCAGAGGCCCAGGAAATTCGCGGATCAGTCGTGGTGGTGCATGGCGAAGACTTTGTCGAGCGAGTCTTCGTACGGGTAGACGTGAACCATCCAGCCGAAGATCACCGGGTGGAAGCGGCCGCCGGCGGAGTCGCAGGCTTCCTCGGTAGCGATTGAACCTCGCAGTCCAAACTTGGTCATATCGGCGTTGCGCAATTGAGCCCTGGGAGGCATGCAAAGATTGGTGTGCAGATGCCACATGGCCACGCTCAAGGGAACGCGGGCGTTGAGCTGCTCTTCGGTGGCGCGCTTGGGCATCGTGTACATGGCGCCGACAAGGTCGTAGCCGTCGGAAGTTTTCTTGTAGAGCAGGGAAGTGGGCCGCGCGGCATCAAAAGTGAAAGCCTCCAGGAAGCCGTTTCTGTAATTCGTAAAGTGATATTCCTTCTGCGGCAGCTTAGGCAGGAAAATTCTGTAACCGTCGTTTAGGGCGATGTGATAGTCCTTGTACCTTTCGATGCCGGAGCGAAGCTGCATTACGATTTCGTTGGCGCGCGCGGTGTCTTCGGGAGTTTGCGGACGCATCGCCGTCATGTGCATGTGCAAGCTGTGCGCGTCCATGCTGCCGGGCGTCATATCGTGAACAGCGTGAGCTTCATTGGCCTTGGCATCGTCCATGTCCATGCCGGGCATGCTGGTTTGCTCTTTGGATTGCACCGGAGGAGCTTGCGAGCTGGATTGTTGCGAATCCTGAGCGGTCACGGCGGGCGTGCGGTGGCCGGGGATGGCGGCGAGCAGGACGCTCACGAGAAAAAGTGCGCCCAATAAGATGCCGCCTTTGGCGGCGAGATGCAGGAACGTGCTGCGCGCGGACATGAGAATTCTCCTCAATTGATAATACGCATCGCGGCGGGCTGGGATTTCAGGGCGTGGTACAGGGAGTGCTTCGAGAAAAACTGGCCTGGAGTACAGGTGCATGGAACTGAAAATAGAAATCTGAAAATGGAAATTGGGGCGTGTATCTTCAAATTCGAGCGCGTGGGACGCCGCGTGTTAGAATTTCTGCGTGAAAAAGGAAACGATTCGTCCGGCGAAATACCTGACTGGCGGGCTGGACCTCCCGGGAGATAAGTCCATTTCGCATCGATACGCGATGCTGGCGGGGCTGGCGGAGGGCACCAGCGAACTGCGGCATTTTTCTGCGGCGGCGGATTGCCACAGCACGCTGGCATGCATGAGCGCGCTGGGTGCGGAAGTGAAGGTCGAGAAGGATACGGTTCGCGTGACCGGACGTGGGGCGCAAGGTTTGAAGAGCAGCTGGCGGGCACTGGACGCGGGAAATTCTGGAACGACCATGCGGCTGCTGGCGGGGATCCTTGCGGGGCAGGGATTTACATCGAAGCTGACGGGAGACGAGTCGCTGCAAAAGCGGCCGATGAAACGCGTGATAGCGCCGTTGCGGGAGATGGGCGCGAACATTCGCGGGCGAGATGACAATTTTGCGCCGCTGGAAATTCGTGGCACGAAGCTCAAGGCCATGCATTACAAGATGCCGATGCCCAGCGCGCAAGTGAAGTCGGCGGTTTTGCTGGCGGGGTTGTTCGCCGAGGGCGTAACCAGCGTGACGGAGCCAGCGCGCACGCGCGATCACACAGAGCTGGCGCTGGAGGAATTTGGCGCGGCCGTTGAAAAGCTGGGGCGGACGATCCGCGTGCATGGGCTCGGCGGCGGGAATGGGAGCGGCAAGCTGGTGGCCCGGTCGCTTGATGTGCCCGGGGATTTGTCCTCGGCGGTTTTTTTTATCGCGGCGGCATCCCTGTTTGCCGATGCGAACGTGCTGATTCACAACGTAGGTCTGAATCCCACGCGAACGGCCATTCTGGATCTTTTTGTCTCCATGGGCGCGTCGATTCAGATGCTGGGATTGAAAAGTGAGCACGGAGAGATCGTGGGAGACCTGTCGGTCAAAGGCGCGACGCTCAAAGGCGGAGTGATAGCGGGCGAACAGATTCCGCTGGTCATTGATGAATTGCCAATGCTGGCGGCGCTGGGACCTTATACGGAAGAAGGCATCGAGATTCGCGACGCGGCAGAGTTGCGAATAAAAGAGAGCGACCGAATCGCCGCGCTGGCGGAAAATCTGCGCCGGATGGGCGCGACGGTGGACGAGCGGCCCGATGGATTGAAAGTAGAAGGGCGGCGCGCCGGAAAATTGCGTGGAGCGGAAATCGAGCCGCGAGGAGATCACCGGATCGCCATGGCTTTCGCGGTGGCAGGCCTGGCCGCGGAGGGAAACACGATAATTCGCGATGCGGATTGCGCCGGAGTCTCGTTTCCTACGTTTTACGAGGAATTGAATCGCTTGGCAGAGAGGTAAGGCCAAGACGCGAGAATCTGAACGCTCAAGCGGGGGACGTGGGAAGCTAACGCGACATGCGCCTAAGGCTTTTCCGGTTTCGGCGGCGCCGGCGGGTGCGGCGGACGCGGCGGGGCCGGCGGGGCAGGAATGTCCGAGCTGATGCGACGCACGGCAATCGATCCATAGCTGGTTTTCAGGGTGATTTTGGGGCCGCGGCCGTTTCCGTATTTTCCTTCCAGATGGGAATCGCCCGACTGGGTAGACGTTTTCTTCAGGGAATCGGAAGAAAACTCGGAGTCGATATCGCCGGAGTGGCAATCGGCGGCAATGTCAAAGCTGGAAGATTCCGGCAGGCTAAGGGAGATGCCTGCGGAAGAGTTGGTTATCTCGATGTCTTCTTTTGGAGGAGACGAGAAGCGAACCTCCACGTTGCCGTTGCGATTCTCGACCTTCACCTTGCCGCCGGCGTTCTCAATGCTCACGTCATAGGAATTGGTGCGCAATGAAAGATTTCCTGGAGCGTCGGCGATTTCCAGATTGCCGGAGCCCGTTTCCATGTGGCCACTAAGCTGCGAAAGTGTTAAATCCGTGCGCTGGGAAATGAATCTTACCCCCTTGGCCACTTTATCCGCGCGGATCGGGCCGTAGAATTCACCGTCTATGGTCAGCCCACCGGTGGCGCTGGAAACATTTACTTCGCCGCCGTGACCGGAGATTTTCACGTTGCCAGTGGTGTCAGAAACCTTGGTGTTGCCTTTGCGCGTCTCGACGGTTACGTCGCCGGTCGTGTCGCGAACTTCAATGTCGCCGTTCGTCGTATTCACGGAGACAGGCTTGGCCATGTCAGAGACGGTGATGTCGCCCTTCTCTCCCCGGATGGTGAGAGACGCCTTTTTCGGAACAGAAATATCAAGGTCCAGAGCGACCCGTGAATCTCGCGCGGTCACGTTGACGGGCCGGACCTCGTATCCGTCGCCATTAGCCACGATTTCGACAGAAATGCCTTCAGCGATGTGCTGCGCGTCCGTTTCACTCCAGGCTTTGATTCTCTTCTTGCCGGAGATGCGAATCTGCAGCTCATCCGAGGAACGGACGCTGATGTCGCCATGTCCGTCGCGGACGCTGATGCGGGCGTCGGCAGGAACGGCCTTCGTCGGGCCGTCGAGATCGAAATCAAATGCGTTGCCAATCCCCCACTCGTCGCCGGAGAAGCGTTCTCTGCCGTAGTCAACAGCCACAACAATGCCGAGCAGGGAGAGAAGGCCAAGAACAAGAAGAATCTCTCCCGCATTGATCCTCGATTCGCCTAGGTCGCCGGAGCGGGCGGCTGCGGTGCGCTCGTAAAGTTTGATCGCGCCCCAGAAGATGAGGATTAGCGGCCACCAGTGGCCGAGCACATGGAAGATACTCAAGTCCCGATAATTGTGAAGGAGCAGCAGAGTCCCTACGAAGAGCAGGAGCAAGCCGGGAAAGAGCGAACTGCGTCGTGGGCTGGCATTCGCCATAAGAAATTATTGTCCCTGTCCGGGCATCGGATTCTGCGGCGGATTCTGTGGAGGACCGGACACTCCCGGAGGAGCGACGGGCGGATAGGAGTTGCCAACGTGGCCGTCCATCGGTGCGAGTGACGAAGCCAGGCTCACGGCCCCAATCACGATGAGGATGACAGGAAAAGTATTGCCAAAAGACAGAAAACCGCCGCGCATCTGGTCAAGAAGGAATAGCACGCCAACGGTGATGATGATGGCAGGGCCCATGAGGCTGCGGATTGTACAACGACGGCAATTACAACGAATCCTGTCACTCATCGAAATCCATCCTTCTCGCGTCGCCACTTAGGAGCGGTTGCTCAATCGGTTGCGAAACAACAGTGCGCCCACGGCGATCAAAACCACCGGCCAGAAACGCCATATCCGGTAAAACGGAAACCAGTTGAAATTGTTAAGAAGAAAAAGCGCGCCGAGAACAATCAGGATGATGGGGCCGATGGGCCTGCTTCGGCTCCACGACTCCAACGGGTCGACGGAAGTTTCACCGAGATTCCTGGCCTTCGCAATGCGCATGGCATCAAAAGCCATATACAGCACAAAACCAGCGAGCAGCAGGGAAAGTACAACGTCTGCACTGTCCCCAATGTCGCTGCTGAGGCCGACGATCATGGCTGCGAATACGACGATGTGAATCAAGGCCTTGTTGTACTCCCCGTTGTACACGGCGCCGAGGCCCGGAAAAAGGCCGAGGACAAAAGCAACACCGGGGCTGCTGGGGGAGCGCCCAGGAATCGGCGGAGGTGGCAGCGCGGCAGGCGTCGGGACTCCGGCGACCGGTTCGGCTGCTGGGGTGGGTCCGGGAATTCCCATGATCGTGGCCAGGCAATCTTCACAGTAGAGAACGTCGCGCACAGGTCGCACGCACGCCTGGCACATGGCCTTGCCGCAGTTGCGACAGTAGCCGACAGCGTCCACGTCCGAATGGACGGCACACTTCATGGCATTCTCCTCTCACAACTCGAGTCAATCAGCACGGGAAATTGCACGGCTAGAACCTGCAGATTTCTGCCGATACCATCGGCGCGGTTCTGCTGCCGGGGCCCGGACGGTTTATTGTTATCTGTCTGGCCCGGTTCTTTGTTTGGCGTGGTCTGCGGAATGGCTTGCTCCCTGGTTGAAGGATTTGGCTCGTTTTCGTTCATGCGTGATTGGATTTCATAGACCACGCGCATGTCGCTGACAAACTTGCTGCTCCGGGCATAAACGAGATGCGCCTGCCGGTCGGCATTGCGATATATGGTCGTCGGGTAAAGATCCGCGAGCTTGGGCTTATGAGAAAAGAAGCCGGAGGCGGCGAGCAAAATAACAAATGTGGCCGCCACAGAAACCACGCTGTAGACAAAACGTGGTGATCGCAGGCTCCGCAGCCAGCCCTTGGCCTTACGCCAGCTCTGTGGGCCTTGCGTGGCGGTCAGAATGGAGTGGACAAGACGCGGCGAAGGTTCAACCTGCTCCAGAGTGTGCAGGGTGCCGAGAAGATGAGAAACACTGGCGACCAGCGGAGTGCAGCGCTCGCACATATTCACATGCAGATCGAATGCGGTTTGCTCGGCGGGCTGTAGCAGTCCGTCGAGGTAATCGCTCAGGCGCGCTTCGGTTTGTTCGCAAGTCCAGTTCATGGCATGCTCCGCGCTCGCTTCGAAATAAAAAACTCCTTCATGATGGGCGCACTCCCATTTGTTGCAGGATTCGCGCCAGTTCGATGCGCCCGCGATTGATTCTTGATTTCACGGTTCCTTCGGGTACGGATAAAACGCGCTGAATCTCTCCATACTCCAATTGCTGCAGGTCGCGCAAGATCACCGCCTCCCGCAATTCCGGCGAAAGCCTGGTAAGCGCCGACTGCACCTGCCCGCTCAACTCACCGAGAAGCGCTTGTTCATCAGGACGCCGTCCGGCGGACTCTTTGTTTTCCACCACCGGCATGGCGTCATCCAGGGAATCTGTAATGCGGTCGCGCTTAGTTCTACGGTAATGGTCAATGAGCAAATTGCGCGTCACGCTCGTCATCCATGTAGCGAAACCGCCATGGGCCGAACGATAGCTTCCCAGTGTGCGGTAAACCCGGAGGAAAACATCCTGCGACAGATCCTCAGACTCGGTGCGGTTGCCCGTGAACCGGTAACAGATGTTAAAGATGCGGCGCGTGTGACGGCGCACAAGTTCCTCCCAGGCCGAACCGTCGCCCTGGAGGCATTGCTGGACCAGTTGGGCATCCTGCTCCAACGTATCATCAGCCTCTAATCCTACTTCGGTGCGACGGTTGGTGCCCTGCGATATTAAGCTTAGTGAATCGCTTGGCGCCTAACCTCTGCCTGCACACTATGGAACGTAAACTGCTCACGAAATGTTCCCCCTAAGGCCGGCCCTGGCTCCGACCCACAGTGCGAGGCATATTACTTACCCCTGCTACGGGAAACAAGTGATTCAAGTGGTGCAGGCATGTTTCAGATCGAGAGACCATGGAACCTGATCAGATCTCCTCACATGCAGGATAGACCCCGCACAAGCATAGCTAAAGGCACTCCAAAGCAGGGATTTGGGATAGCTCACCTAACAAAAAGAAACAAAAGCAGATACAGGGTTTAACTGAACATGTTCATTTTTCACTTGACAAACGGACTCGGTTTCAGATAGAGTTGAACATGTTCAAGAAAGGGAATGAGCAGCATGAGTCCTCAGGCTATCAGCGCAGGTGGGAAGACCGGGGAAGTGATCCTTGAGAGGGCCCTGAGGCTCTTCCGCGACCGAGGTTTTGATGTAACTACGATGAGGGACATCGCACGCGAGGCAGAGGTGGCGACGGGGGCGGCGTATTACTACTACCCGAGCAAAGAGGCGATTGTCGCGGCGTACTACGATCAAGTGCAGCGATTGCATGCTGAAAAAGTTCACGGGCAACTGCAAGGAAAAGAGGGACTGCGGGAACGACTTGGCGTCGTGTTGCATTCGAAGCTGGAAATACTGAAGGACGATAGGAAGTTTCTCGGCGCCTTGTTTCGTTTCACGGGGGAACCTTCACATCCGCTCTCTGTTTTTGGAAAAGGGACACAGAGTCAACGGAGCCAGAGCGTGGCCATCTTTCGAGAAGCCATCGAAGGGACGGACGTCACCGGTGAGCAGGCACAACTGCTTCCGTGGGTTTTGTGGTTGCTGCAACTGGCGATGGTGCTTTTTTTGATTTACGACGAATCGGAAGGCCAGCAAAAAACGCACAAGTTGGCAGACGGCGTTCTCGATCTCGTGACACAGCTGGTGCAGCTGACGAGTTCCGCGCTTGTGCGGCCGTTTATTCAACCGTTCCAGACAAGAATGCTAGGAATGCTTCGGGAAGCCGGCTTGAATGCAGAGGAATGACATTCGCTCGCAGGACGAGGAATTGAGTTTGAATCTGCAAGTCGAGGAGAAACTATGACGGAGACACAGAAAACGACAACTCACTGGTACCCGGCATCGTCCGCGGAGAAACGGCCGTCGGCATGGTGGTATTGGGGACGCGCGGTGTACGTCAGCCGCCGCGACTACTGGAGAATTACAAAAAAGTTTCTCGCTGTTGGAATTCCTCTTGGCGCGATCGGCGTTTTGTTTCACGTACCCCTGGCGTTCAAAGCCGCATTGCTGCTGGCCGCGATTGGATTGGTATTGCTGGCCTATTCGTTGTTCGGCCTGTACCGCATGTATGGGCATCCTGGGGTGCGCTACATCCGCCGGCTCGTGGAACTGGGCGAGGTCAAAGGAAAAGTAACTGTGGCGGATTTGCACATCGGCACGTACCGCCACGCCTATCTGCTTTCGGATGTTCTGCCGGAAGCGAAAATTGCTACCGTGGATTGCTGGAACGTCGAAGGGGAATCGCCGGAAGAGGCGGTTCAGGATGTGCGCGATCTGGAGCCGCCGCCGTCAAACAATCCTCGAATCATTGCTTCGAAAGCCGAACATTTTAGCGTGCCGCTGGCGGACGCATCCATTGACGCGGTTTGTTTTGGGTTCGGGACTCACGAAATTCCCACCGGCGGTGCGCGAGAAAAATTGTTCAGTGAGGCTTCGCGCATCCTGAAGCCCGGCGGAAAAGTACTTCTGTTCGAGCACGGTTGGGACGCGCACAATTACGTGATTTTCGGGCCGGTGATCCATCACGTAACGAAGCGCCAGGATTGGGACAAGTTCTTGCATGAACGTTTTGACAACGTGAAGTATGCGCGCAGCAACCAGGCCGTGGATCTTTTTTCAGGGACGCGGCGCTAAAGGGAATTGCGCATGAGCACTTACAGCGGCGACGCGGACGTGATCGTCATCGGCGGAGGGATCGCGGGACTTGGGGCGGCCGTGCGATTGAAAGATCGCGGGCTTGAAGCACTTGTGCTGGAAGCTGAGACGCGCGTCGGCGGGCGGATGACCACGGACCGCGTCAACGGGTTCGTCGTCGATCGGGGCGTCACTCTTTTCGGGAATGCGTTCGGTTCGATGCGCGCGCTGGTGCGGCGACTTGGTCTTTCGCCGCTGGTGTGCAAGGGCAGCTTCAGCGTCGGCATTCACGATGCCGCGGGATGCCGGGGTTATCGGGGCGGCCGATTCGAGGATTTGCTCCTGGATCGCAGCATATCGTGGCGCGCGCGGCTGGCCAGCTTCCGATTTGGATTCGATCTGCTCCGCCATCATCGTGCTCTCGTTCACGGCTACAGCACTCTCAGCGGTTCGCTGGACGGCGAGGACGCTCGGACGTATTTCCGGAGAATTGGCGGGGAAGAAGTCTTTGAACGGATCTTCCGGCCCGGACTCAATGGACCTGTCGGCGGCGCCGTGGAGACTTCGTCGCGTGTGATTCTTATGCAAGTGATTTGGAATTTGCTGGTCCGCGGCCAGTGGAATCTTACTGATGGCGTCGATCGCATTCCGGAAGCAGCGGCTTCGCAAGTGAACGTTCAAACAGAAGCTCGCGTTCTGAGCGTTGAGCAGAAAGATTCAGGGGTTCAGGTCGAAGCCATAGTGAAAGGGAAGCAGGAAACTTTTCGCGCGCGGGCGGCCATTTTTGCTCTCCCCGGCCAGCTGGTCCCCGCCATTTGTCCGGGACTGCCGGAAGACGTTCGCAGTCTGCTTGCACGCACGTTGTATTCGAGGATTGCCAATGCGGGAGTCGCGCTTTCCCGGCCGCCGAATACGCCATACGCCGGTTATGCCTTCACGGAAGATGTTGTTCCGGGGGCGGAGATCGAGATGGAACATCTGCGAGCTCCCAATCGGTGCCCGGAAGGAACGGGCATGGCCAGCGTGTTTCTCTGGAACACGCCGCAAAAATCACGGCTGGAAGCGGATGATGATTCGCTGAAGCAGCAAGCCAGCGATATTGTTGAACAGACATTCCCGGAGTGCCGCGGCAAAGTTCTTTTTGTTCATCTCGTGAGATGGGACGTGGGCATTGCGCAGTTTCCGCCGGGACGCTTGCGGGAGATGACGGCTCTGCGCAAGCAACTCGCTCACTGGGATTCTCCGTTCGACCTCTGCGGTGATTATCTTGACGGGCTGTCAAGCGAAGGCGCCCTGCGAACGGGCGAAGAAGCGGCGGAGCGCACCGCCAGAAAATTGAGGGCACGCTAATTAAAGTCTGCACGGCACAGCTTGACGCGGATGCCCGCGCCCGCTAGTCTGACCAGCGCATGCAATCAAAGTCGAGAAAGCTTCTTGTCGTCCTGATCGGGCTGCTGCTATTGGGTTTCGTGGTTTATCTATCGGGCGGATTTCTCCGTCACCAGAATTTCAGCTGGGAAAAACTGCTGCACGCTTTGCGCGGCGCAAATCCGCTACTCCTCCTTTTATCCGTAGTTGGCATTTATGCCTGCTATGCCATCCGTGCCTTGCGGTGGCGAGTGTTCCAAGCCAATCTTGGTCCTTCTCATTTTTGGGAGATTTACAAAATAACGCTGGCCGGCTTTTCCGCCATGTTCCTGCTCGGCCGCCTGGGAGAGCTGGTCCGTCCGGTCTTGCTGGCGCGAAAAGAGAAGCTGCCAGTGGCCGACATGTTTGGGATTTATGCGCTGGAGCGAGTGCTCGATATTGCCAGCATGGTGGTGATAGCGGCAGTCGCAATGTTGCTGTTTCAGTCGAACCCTTATGTTGTAGGCGCAACGAGAACAGCGGGGTGGGTGCTCGTTTTGGGAGTGATCGGAGGGATTGCGTTTCTGGTCTACGCGAAGCTGCACGGAACGGCGTTGCTGGAGCGGCGGCTGCAGAATTGGCTGAGAGTGCACGGCTGGCGAGCGAGGATTGCTGGAATTCTCATCGGTTTCGCGCGGGGCGTCCAGATGCTCAAGACCTGGGGCCAACTTGCGCAGGCCGTGGCTTATTCGGCAGTTCATTGGTTTCTCGTGCTGCTTGTGTATTTTTGGGTGTCGCGCAGTTTTGGCGGAAGATTGGGCACTATCAGTTTGAGCGAAGCCACGGTGGTCATGGCCTTCACGCTGGTAGGGTCGATCGTCCAATTGCCGGCTGTTGGCGGCGGTTCGCAGCTTGCATCGATTCTTGCCTTAACGACAATCGTTGGAGTAGAAAAGGAGCCTGCGACTGCGGACGCCATTGTTCTGTACCTCGTGACCTTCGCCGCGTGCAGTCTTGTGGGTGCTCCGTTGTTGGCGCATGAGGGTTTGTCTTTGGGAAAGCTGCGCGAACTCGCGGAGCACGAAAAAGAAGCGGCAATGGAAGGCGCTGCCGAGCAAGGAGACTCAGCCCAGTGAAGTGTCCTTTTTGCACGCATGTGGACGACAAAGTGATCGATTCGCGGGAAGGCCGGGGCGGCGACACGATTCGGCGCCGGCGGGAGTGCCTCAAGTGCGGCCGCCGTTTCACGACGTACGAGCGGATTGACGAAATTCCGTACATGGTGATCAAGAAAGATGGACGGCGGGAACGCTTCGAGCGGCAGAAGATTTTGCAGGGGTTGCTGAAAGCGTGCGAAAAGCGGCCGGTGGCCACGCCGAAACTCGAAGGCATCGTGGAAGAAATCGAAGGCGTGGTGCACGAGTCCACCGAGCGCGAGCTGACCACCACGGAAATCGGCGAGATGATCATGCACCGGCTGAAGAAGCTGGACAAAGTGGCGTACGTGCGCTTCGCTTCGGTGTACATGGACTTCAAGGATGTGCAGGAGTTCATGAGCGAGCTGAAGAATCTGCTCAAGGATCGAGCAAAGAAATAAGTGGCGAGTGGCGAGTGATGAGTGGCGAGTGGTTTTTGGGACCGGGCCCTCCCCCCTGTTTTTTGTAAGTGTTGCATCTAAACGACTTAGATTTCCTGTAAACCCTTTGTTTGCAACACTTGTGGGCATGCTTGTAAGTGTTGCGGATAAAGGACTTAGGGGGATACTGCGTGTTGCCGGGTTGGAAGGTCCCGTAACCCCATCCGGGATGTCCCGCAAACCCAACCGGGATGCAAAGAACGCACAAACTGCGCATTTGCAGGTTCGAAGGTTGTGAGCTACCCCCCTCCCCCCATGCTTTTTATAACGATATGATGTGAAAGGGTTTAAGAGGTGGGGGTCTGCAAAGAATATGATTCCATGGGGGTTAGGGAATTGGGGGAAGGGAATAGAGTTTCGGCTAGGGGAGAAATTAAGAAGGCAGGGCGTCCTCATAGCGGCAACTTCAAGGAAAGACTAGCATAGAAGTACCCGATGTGTCAACTATGTTTTGGGTTAGCATTCGAATGGATTGGTAAGATGTTGAAACGTTGCGCGTTAGAAGGCCTAAGCGGGGGAGTTTTAGAGAGGAAAAACGTCCCGTGTGTCGCCCGATTCTCCGATTCCAGATATGAAAGCGGCGCCCACCCGCCATAATCCCTATACGATATGCGGGGCCTTCGGATCATCGCCTTTTGAGTGGTAATTGAGCAGATGAAATCGCTTCCTAATCTTCTCCCGTTGATATCGCCAGATCATTCCGATGGCAAAGACGATAAGCGCAAAGCCTGCATAAACTCCGATGGCTTCGTAATCGTTCATGATCTGTACCTCCTTACCGTGACTTTTCGCAGATAATTCCCAATGTCAGGAGTAGCAATGAGAGGCCAAGAACGATCAGGATGAAATTGAGTGTCAGCTTTCCGTCGTACTTGATCGCGTATTCCAGTAGGAAAAAGACGGGGACAAGAACAGCTGCCTCGCGGAAAAACTCTCCGAACATCTCGATAACATCTTTCGTTCTCTTTGGTGCCACCGCTCCCAAGCCTACTTAGAAGTATGTTACGGCGGCAGGGGTTGTACTCCATAAATAGGGCCGATGCAAGCCCTAAGCTGATTAGGCTCCCCTCTATTTGACGTGTCAATCACACAGAAGTTACATTTTCCTCTCAGCGATAACGGTACTCGCGGACAGGTCACCAAAATTCCCAAATTGGGAAATTCAAACCGAGTCCCTTGCCAACGCCCACCTTCTGCTTAGGGGACGTCAGGGTTCTTTGTGCCACCCGCCCGTTTTTCGGAATTAAGGGGCGGCCACCACCCTTCTAGGTGCCTTCGATTATCTGTAGAACGCGACTCAGCAGGCGATGACAAGAAATCAAACCTTCCCTATTAGCGGGCACCCTCTCATGATCCACAAAGATCTGGAACGGCTGCTCGTTGCCCTGTCGCTTTCTCGCCAGCGGGAATTCCCGAATCGCGTTTTCTATGCGTCCGGCCAACGTACGCCGCAGGTCTTCGTAGCTAGAAATCCCGTCTAGTTTGGGCTCAACTTGGGAGTGAAACTCATACTGAAGGTCGATGGTCTCGGTAGTTTCCCTCCTAACGTGTAACCGGACTTCCGTCTTCTGTGCTGTGCTCCGGAAGCCATTAGGAGTATCCCCCATTCCTCGGTCCAGACCGACCATGGCAAAGACCAACTCGCGCAGGAACGAGTCGACGGGCAGCTGCTTCGCAGATGAAATCTGCCGATAAGACTGAGAAATCTTATACAGAATCTCGCAGACTTCAGAGAAATCAGCTGGTCGCTTGCTCGGCTCGTTTTGGGTGCAACTTGAAAAGAGTTCGAAGAATAGACCGGCCGACCCTGCATTCCAACCTTCGTGAAGTTTCTTCTCTAGAACTTTGGCGTGATCGCCGACACCCAAAGGACCGGGATCGGCCTCCGTTGCGACGAAGTATGCAAGTTGCCCAAACGAAAAAAGGTCAACTTTGTAGTCATGCGCTGCGGCTGAGGTTGGCTTCGTGATCTGTTCTGGTGCTGCGTAGTAGAGACTGCCCATCGCTGTTTTCGTGAACAGTTGCGATCCGGTGGGAAACCATGCCAAATCGAAATCGGTCAGATATGGCTGCCACTTTTCTGTGCCAATATCATATGTAACCAATATATTTTCTGGCTTCACATCTCGGTGGCATACCTTTCTACTGTGGGAGTGTCGCAACGTATCCGCGATCAGGGCAAGCAGGGCTAGGCGGTCCTCAGTGGTTACATGTGCCGCCATGAACTCGCGCAGGTTAGCCCCGTGAATGTAGTCCATGTAGAATCCCCGAGGGCAGTTCGTATAATCGTGCACTTTGACGATGAAGGGGTGGTCCAGCTGCCGCATCGCGCGATATCCGCGCTCGAAGCGCCTCATTTTGTCGGCAATATGGAGGTCCTGTGGGTGATACACCTTGTACGCCACGGGAGGGACCCCATCTCCGCTTTCAGTTCTCCAAACTGTTCCGAACAAACCGGAGCCGAGCTTTTCATGAAGGACGCCCTTTCCCACGACCATGCCTTCCTCCAATGCAGATAGCATCGCAAGTCGCTGGGTGGCAGCCTTACAAGTCCGCATGAACGACTGTCTCGACAGCAGGGTGGGACACGTAGATTTCTTTTCATCGAGCCACGCCAAAAAGGGGTCTAACATTTGGCATGCAGACCTGTGTCCCTTTGTCTTCCAATTCTCAAGGTCCCGCGAAAATTCGCTCAATTGGTTTTGATACGTTGCAAGATGATTCTCAGCCTCTCTTTCAATTGCTAGTACTTTTTCTTCGGGGAGATCCCTGCGCGCTCCCGGAGGAAGACTGTTCGCCAATACGAACGCACCCGCAATTTCACCTTTGAAGACGGGAGTCTGTAGGCCGGACGTGCTGCACGCATCCGACACAAAGTCATACAGTCCGCTGACGGTCACCCGGCCATCCGGGTCGGCGGCCTCACTGAGGAGTCCGCGCAGAATAAAAGATGTAAAGAGACTGTGGCCAACCTCTGGCGACGTAAATGCAGCCTCATCGTCGCAACACGCGGCAAACAGTACACGGCCTTTCGATAGGCTGGGCAGTGCGTCTCCAAGGTTCTTTGCCAGCAAGGGTCGAGACAGCGCGACTGACTGACCTAATTTGGCGGCCCCAGCATGGCAACAATCTAGTATTAGAATTACACTCGCCTGCGGAGGAACTACTTTCTGGATGTATTTTGTGATTAGATCCAGGTCGATGGCTTCGCGTTCTACATCGATATCTACAGGACAAATAAAAGCACCCAGGTCAGTACTCAATCCGTGACCAGTGAAGTACAGTAGGTAGGTTTCCGCTTCGGTCCGAAAAAAGTCATCTAGCTTTTGCAGCAATTGTTTGCGCTTGGCGTCGAAATCGAGCAAAGGGTACACTTCGAAGCCGTATTCAGGCATAGATAGAACTGCCATCATCTCGTGAGCGTCATTGACGCAGACTTCCAGAGGCTGCCAGGGATAACTGTTCACTCCAATTACGAGTGCTATCCTTTTATTCATCGGGATGTTTTTTCTAGCGCCCTTCTACTACCTGCTAACTATATAACTAATAAGCAGGCGTCGAGGAAAAAAGAAAGACGGGCGGGGAGGAAACAAAGCAAATTCCTCGCTGCGCTCGGAATGACAAACGGGGCAAAGAGAGATTTCTCCCGTTGGTCGAAATGACGGGGGGAGGGCGGGCAGGGTGAAGCGTTAACGGGGCCAGACGCCGGCGGTGAAGGATTTGATGGTGTGGAAGCCGAGTTTTTCGTAGAGCTGGACGGCGGTGTGGTTTTCGGAAGTGACGGTCAGCGTTAGTTCGCGGAATTTCAGGGAACGGAGGGCGTCGGCGGAGGTTTGCATGAGTATGCGGCCGAGGCCGTGGCCCTGGAAGCCGGGCAGGACGCAGATTTGCGTGGTGTGGCCGACGCCGGGGGACACTTCACTGGTAAGAACGGCGGCGACGAGTTCATCGCTGCCTGGCTCGTGGAGCACGAAGGAAGCGCCGGGAACGAATTGGCCGCAGCCGGGTAACAGAATGATGTTCTTCAGGAATTTGAGCGCGCCGCCGCGGCTGCGGTACTGGTCGTTGATTTCGCCATCCACGTGATTCGCGTAAGCCAAATAAATCAGCTTGGCGCAAGGATCGAAGTAGCGGTCGTTCCAGCGATTGAGGCGCAGGCCGTTGGAGGCGCCTGCTTTGGCTTCGACCATCTTTTGAAGGTCGAGCAGCATGAACTGGCGCGTGTAAAGATGGAATCCCTGGTCGAGCAAAGGCGTGTCCACGGGGCCGCTAAAGGGCATCAGCTGCGCTTCGATGCGCGTCAGATGTGGAATAGCCCGCATCGAGTAAAGCATTTCTTCGAGGAGACGCCGCCCCAGGATCGATTGAGGGAACTTGGAGGAGACGTACAGACCGCCGATCAAGCCTTTTTGTTCTTCCAGCACGTAGAAGGAATAGCCCGCGGCGGTGCCGTTTTCGAAGGCCACGCAGCCGGCCAGAGCGTGGGCTTCGAGGAAGCGTTTGATTAGCTCCAGGGCACCGCGGTAGTCCCAGTGCAGCTCGTCGCGCCAGTGCCGTGCCTCTTCTTCGAGGAGGGGCTCAATCTGACGCACAGTGGTCTGTCGCAAGTCGACGATGTTCATGGAGGCGCGGAAAGGGCGCGACCCCGGCCGCGCAGGCTCTATCATAGCCGAATTCGGGCGCGGCTCCGCCTCCGGGGATGTCACGGCGGGCGATACAAATGCGACACAGGTTACGGCGCTTCATCCAGAGGCTTGCGGGAGATATGCTACGATTTCAACTGTTCTGTTTGGTTGGTGAGGAATTTACAGGCGGGATGCACCGCCGGCCCAGTGACGCAGACGACGAATGCAGATCTTCTTTGAACTTCGATATCCGTCCCGTTGGTACACCAAGCTGCTGATGGCTTTGTTGGCCGTGGTCTTTTTTGCCGTTTTGGCGACCACCGCCATTGCGGGATTTCTCGTGTACCGCATCGTTAAACCGCAGCGGACCAGCAGCGAGATCAATATGGCCAGCTTTCCGGGCCGGCCGGAGACGGTGCAGTTTGAGGTTCCCGGGCTGGGGACGCGGGAGGCGTGGTTTTTTCCCGGTTTGCGAGGCGCGCCGACGATTGTTTTGTGCCACGGGTACGAATCGAGCCGCGGCGAATTGCTGACGCTGGTTTCGGCGCTGCAGGACCACCAGTACAACGTGTTCGTGTTTGACTTTGCCGCGCACGGGGCGAACCCGGGGATTACGACGTTTGGTTACCGCGAAGCGGATGAGCTGCGTACGGCTATCGATGTCCTGGCCGCGCGGAATGATATAGACGTGACGCGGTTCGGGTTTTGGGGCTACAACCTGGGCGCTTATGCGGCCCTGCGCGAGGCGGAAGGCGACAAGCGGATTCGCGCGCTGGTGCTTGATTCGGTTTATGACCAGCCGGATCAGATGGTCAAAGTCGGTGTGGAACGGAACGGGCTGGGCAGCTTCCCGTTTATGATTCGGTCCGCGGAGCTCAGCTTCCGGTACTTGAACTATGATCACCGCGACGATCCGCCGCTGTCGAAGAAGTTAATCGCGCTGACTGGCGTGCCTACGCTTTTCATTCAGGCGGTGGATGATCCGGAGTTGGCGGCGATCACTCGGCAGATGTTTTTGAAGGCCCCTGAGCCCCGGGAGCAGGCCATCATTCCGCACGGAAACTTTGTGGGGATGAACGATGATGATAAGCGGACTTATGAGAACCGCGTGGTGTCATTTTTCCTGTTGAGGTTGCCGGCTACGGGGATGCCCGCTCACTAACTGCACGAAAGGTGACTCGGTAAACAGATAGGTTTTGAGTCGTCCTTCCGCTATGGCCAAATTCAAAGAGCTGCAGTTGAAACCCCCTCTCTCTTAGTTTCTGACACTCCCCGATGCTCATGACAACGTAGGAATCTCCCATGATGGTTTCGTTCCATTCTGGCAACTCTCGATGCAGATAGAAATTTAGACCATAAGTCCAAGAGCGATTAACCCGATAGGTATTCACATCATTGAGGACACCCCGAGAAATAATCCTCCCGGAAAGATATCGGGCGGAATTGTCATGATCGAAGAATGATATTAGGCCCCCCGGAGTAAAGTACAAGGGAACGCATATCCACAGGATCGCGAGTGCCCCGCAGGTTTTAGCCCCTAGAAAAAAATGTCTGAAGAAAGCACAGGCTAACAAACTGCAGGCAACGGAAAAGTACAGAAGCAAGACGGCCATCCCTTGCTGAGCGAACGAATCCATTCTTGGGAGACGGAAGAGAGCAGGCCGGAGGAGAAATCCCGAAAGAAGAAGAAATAGGGTGCTTCCGCAAAGAGAAGCGCAGAGAGACCTGCGGCGGGATGCCCCGATGGAACTTAGCGATTCGCCTATCGGCATGCCGAGAGCCGGGATGATAGGGAGAATGTAGCCGGGAAGTTTGGACTTTGAAACCGTAAAAAATATCAAACAAAACCCTGCAAAGGTCCAGAACAATAAAGCGCACGGCTCGAAACTCCTTGTTCGATAGAAATCAAGGGCTCGGGAGATTCCGGTCCAGACAAACACTGCAGTCCAGGGAAGCAAAGCCAATATTAGGACGGGGACGTAATACCAGAATGGCTGGATGTGCTGGAATTCGGGGGTGAGGAAGCGTTTGAAATTGTGCTCGATGATGAAGATACGGAAGAAATCGGGGTTGCGGCGGGCGCAGAGGATGTACCAGGGGAGGGCAGTGAGACAGAAAGAAGCGATGGCTACGGGATGAAGCAAGCGGAACGCGTCCCGCCAGCGTTTGGTGAACAAAGCCCAGAAGAAGACAGCGCCACCGGAGAGAATGATGGCCGCGGGGCCTTTCGCCAGGACCGCCGCGCCCAGGAAAAAGCCGAAGAGAATGAGGGCCAGCCAGGGCGTGTGGGGAAGGATCGGGGTATTTTCGTTGCGCGTGAGGCCGAGCACGACAGCGGCGCAGACCATGGCGATGGTCAGCATGGCGCTGAAGGGCATGTCGGTGGACGCGGCGTGCGAGAAGCCGATCATTCCGACGGTGGTGGGCAACAAAAGCAAGAGCCAACGCGCGGTTTCCGCGCCGTAGAGGCGCAACGCTAGCCAGGACAGCGCTAGAGTGGCGAGCAATGCGGAGATGGCGCTGGGCAGGCGCGCCGCTGCTTCGCTTACGCCGAAGAGCTTGAAGCTGGCGGCGGCTCCCCAATAAAAGAGCGGAGGTTTCTCAAACCAGGGCTTTCCATAGAGCCGCGGGGTAACCCAATCGCCGGTCTCGGCCATGTCGCGCGCGATCCAGGCGTAGCGGGGTTCGTCCGGGCCGACGAAGCCGATGGCGCCCAAGTGGCTGAAATAGCAGACATAGAGAGTTGCGAGGATGAGGATGGCCCAGCCGATGCGTGCGGCGCTGCTGGCGGGCGGGTTTTCGGCGATGGGGATGCTTGGTTCGGTCACGGAAAAATGAGTCTAACATCGAACTACTATCTTCCAGCGAAGGACCTCTAGCATACTGTCGCGGATGGTTGGTTGAGTTTTGCATGGGAAAAGAATGAAAGAGTGGGTCGAATTCGCGGCGGTCTGGGGGATATTGAAAGGGCTGGGTGTCTTGCCGCGCGCTCTGGCACGGAGTCTCGCCGCCGGCATCGCGCGAATTCTTTTTGCGCTGCGGTCGAAGTTGAGAAAGACCGCGGAAGTGAATTTGAAGATTGCGTTTCCTGAATGGAGCGACGAGCGACGCGGAGCGACGATTCGGGCGATGGTGCGGAATCTGGGATGGATGGCGGCGGAGTTTGCGCGTTTTCCCCAGTATTCGAAGGAAAATATCGAACAGATTGTCGTGCTCGATGGGCACGAAAATTTTCTGGAGGGGCAACGGCGCGGCAAAGGGGTGCTTTATCTGACTGGCCATATTGGCGCCTGGGAGCTGTCGTCTTTTGCCCATGCCCTCTATGGTTACCCGCTGCACTACATGGCCAGGCCGGTTGACAATAAGAAAGTGAATGATCTGGTCAACGGTTATCGGTGCCTCTCTGGCAACCGGCCGATTTTCAAGAATGAATCGGCGAGAGTGATGCTGAAGATTTTGAAAGAGGCGGGTACGATTGGCATCCTCGCGGATCAGAACACCATGCCGGATGAAGCGGTGTTCGTGGATTTTTTTGGGAAGATGGCCAGCACTACGACTGGAATCGCGCGCGTGGCCCTGCACACGGGAGCGGCGGTCGTGCCGGGATATGCGGTTTGGGATCAGAGCCTTGGGAAGTACCGGCTGCGCTTCGAACCTCCCGTCGAACTGATTCGGACCGGCGAAACGGAGCGCGACGTCTTCGAGAATACGCAAAAATTTACAAAAGTGCTAGAAGAGATCATTCGAAAGTATCCGGAACAGTGGGTTTGGGTGCATGGACGGTGGAAGACGCGGCCGAAGGGCGAGCCGCCGCTATGCGACTTCTCGTGAGGCTGATGATGAGACAAACGGCGAAGGATTTGGCAGAGGCAATCGGAGCGAAGCTCGAGGGCGACGGCGCATTGGAAATTGGCGGAGTTGCCGCGCCGGAGCGCGCCGGAAAAGGCGATTTGATTTACGTGGATGCGGTGAAGCACGCCGAGCGCGCCGTAGTTTCGGCCGCCGTATGCGTTGTCGCCGGTGAAGGAATTGCGCTTGCGGGAAAGACGATACTGCGTTCAGCCCAACCCAAGGTCGCGTTCGCGCAGGCTGCGGAACTGTTGCTTGGCCGTCCGCCGATTGCTGCGGGGATTCATCCGACGGCGATCGTGGCGCCCCTCGCGCGCGTTGCGGCGGGAGTAGGCATCGGGCCGTACGCGGTGATTGGAGAGGATGCCCATATTGGCACCGGCACGCAGATTGGAGCGCACGCGGTGATCGGCGCGGGCTGCTGGATCGGCGAGAATTGCAGAATTCATCCTCGGATCACGCTCTACGGAGGAGTGCGCGTGGGACATCGTGTGGAGATTCATTCGGGCGCAGTGATTGGCGCCGACGGATTTGGCTACGCGTTTGGAGAAGGGAAGCACTGGAAGTTTCCGCAGGCGGGCATCGTGGAAATCGGCGACGACGTTGAGATCGGCGCGAACACGACGATTGATCGCGGCTCACTCGACGACACGCGCATCGCTGAAGGCGTCAAGCTCGATAATCTTGTTCACGTCGGCCACAACTGCCAGATTGGAGCGCACAGCGTAATTGCCGCGCAGGTGGGGCTCTCGGGTTCCTGTCATTTTGGAAAATACGTGGTCGTGGGCGGCCAGGCTGGTTTTGGAGAGCGCTGCAAATTGGAAGACAAGTCGGTGATCGGCGGGCAAAGCGGTGTCCTCGGAGGGAAGACGATTCACACCGGAGAGACCGTTTGGGGAACTCCGGCGCGTGCTTTGGAAAAATTCAAAGAGCAGTATGCTTGGTATGCGCGGCTGCCGGAGCTCGCTGCGCGCATCAAAGGACTAGAGGCCAAACTTGGCGGCAAGTGAGAAAAATTCACCTCCGCGATGGCGCGTGATTGTCGTAGGCGGCCACACGCGTAGCATTGGCAAGACGCAACTGGTATGCGATGTCATTGCGGCGTTTCCGCGGGCGAACTGGATCGCGGGGAAAATTACGCAATACGGCCACGGCGTTTGTGCGCAGAACGGGGAGAATTGCGATTGCGCCCCCAGCGAGCATGTTTGCGCGCTGGATTGGGAGACGCACCGGGATACCAGCACCGACAGCGCGCGTTTTCTTGTGGCTGGGGCGCGACGCTCCTTCTGGCTACGGACGAAGCAAGGATTCCTCGCGGAAGGGATGCCGTTCTTGCGGGCGGCATTGCAGGAATCGCTCGGGCCTGCGCAAAGTGAGCCAGCTTTGATCGTGGAAAGCAATTCGTTGATGCAATTCCTAAAGCCGAGCCTGTATTTTGCCGTGGTCGATCCGTCCAAGGAGGATTTCAAAGATTCTGCGCGCGCCGCGTTGGATCGCGCGGATGCCATCGTTTTGCGTGGATCGGCTGGCATTTTTTCGCCCGCAGCTCCGGCATGGACGAAGCTGCCTGCGCAGTTGTTGCGAGAAAAGCCATCCGTATCTCAGGCCGAGGGCGAACCTTTGCCGGAGCCATTGCATGTTCTGGTTCACCGGGTATTGGAGGGGCCGGGGAGTGTTTCAATTTGACAACTATTCCTTAACAAGAAGTCATCTTAGCCGTTGACCGTCGACGGGAAGGCGGCGATAATTGAGTAGTACCCGTGTTACTTGAACTCTAAACGCCGTGCTGCCATGCGGTGCAAGTGATAGGCAGCAGGCCAGTTAGATTGGAGTTTGCGGCACGCTAGGCGGGCCCGCCGAATGTGCCAGATTTACGTTTCGCTCTGGGGGAGCGTGGATGGCCTCGATTGCCCGCATGGGAGAAGAAACTCCGGTCGCGCCCGCGCCAGTACCCTGGCAGACGCTAGACTGGGTCGAGCGGCTCGAAAAATCCATTGAGCGGGGCGCGAATCATCTCCTTTCGCTTCAGGCCGAGCCAGGCTACTGGCAGGGCGAGCTCGAAGCTGATACAACGCTCGAATCCGATTACATCTATTACCTCCACGTTCTTGGAAAAGCCGATCCCGAACGCATTGCCAAGCTGGCGAATTACGTCCGGCAGCGGCAATTGCCCGACGGTGGCTGGAGTATTTATCCCGGGGGTCCTTCGGAATTAAACGCCACCTGCAAAGCGTATTTCGCATTGAAAGTGGCAGGGGACTCGACTGATTCTCCGCATTTGGTGCAAGCGCGCGAAACGGTGCATCGTCTCGGGGGCCTCGAGCATTCCAATTCCTACGTGCGGTTCTATCTGGCGCTGGTCGGAGCCGTTGGCTGGGAACTCGTTCCATCAATTCCGCCTGAGCTGATGCTCATGCCGAATTGGTTTTTCCTCAATATTTACGAGATGTCATCCTGGACGCGCGGCATCGTGATCCCCATGTCCATCCTCTCCGCGTTACGCCCAGACTGGCGCTTGCCCGAGCGTGCGCGTGTCGACGAACTCTTCAAAGACCCCAATCACAAGACGGCGGCGTTTGATTGGAGCAAGGATCTTATTTCGTGGAAGAATTTCTTTTTGGCCGCGGATCGCGTGCTGAAGCTCTATGAAAAATCGCCGTGGAAGCCGCTCCGCAAAGTCGCCCTGCGCAAAGCAAAATCCTGGATGCTCGAACACATCGAGCGCACCGAAGGCCTCGCGGCTATCTATCCCGCGATGATGAATTCCATCTTTGCTTTGATGGCCTTTGGGCACGGCCCGGACGATCCGCTTACCTGGCGCGAAATCAAGGAGTTTTCGCGTTTTGAAATCGAAGACGACCACACCATTCGAATGCAGCCGTGCGTTTCTCCTGTTTGGGACACCTGCATCGCCATGGTGGCGCTGGAAGAAGCTGGTTTGCCTCCCGATCATCCCGCGCTAGTCAAAGCGGCGGACTGGATGCTTTCAAAGCAAGTGCTCGGCCCTGGCGATTGGCAGATCAAAAACAAGGACGCCGAGCCCGGTGGCTGGGCGTTTGAATTCCGAAATGATTTTTATCCTGACGTCGACGACACTGCATTCGTTCTCATGGCGCTGCAGCGTGTGAAGTATCCGGATCCGCAGCGCATGGAAGGCGCCATCCGCCGCGGCATTCAGTGGCTTCTTAGCATGCAGAACCGCGATGGGGGATGGGGCGCGTTTGACCGCGACAATGACCGCAAGTTTCTTTGCAATATTCCTTTCGCCGACCATAACGCCATGATCGATCCGTCCACGGCCGACGTCACCGCGCGCGTCGTGGAATGCCTCGGCCGCTTCGGATGGACCGCCGAACATCCTGCCATTCAGCGTGCGGTGAAGTTCCTGCTCAAAGATCAAAGCAAGGACGGCTCCTGGTTCGGCCGATGGGGCGTCAATTTCATTTACGGTTCGAGCGGCGTTCTGCGCGCGCTGGAAACGGTTTCGTTGACAGCCAGTGAATATTGCCAGCGCGCCGTGGTCTGGCTGCGCACCGTGCAGAAGGCGGATGGGAGCTTCGGCGAATCGCTTTTGAGCTATGACGATCCTTCCACCAAGGGGCAGGGACCCAGCACGCCTTCCCAAACCGCCTGGGGGCTCATTGGTTTGCTTGCGGGAACGGATCTCGGAGATTCTTCGATCAGCAAGGCCGTTTCCTATCTCGTTGACCACCAGGAACAAGATGGCTCCTGGAACGAACCGGATTTCACTGGCACAGGGTTCCCGGGGGTTTTCTACCTCAAGTACCACCTTTATAGGAATTCGTTCCCGGTTTACGCGTTGTCGCGCTATTCCAACCAGGCGCAGCAGGCGAAAGAATACGTCGCGTTGAAACTCCAGCCAGGCGAATTCCGGCTGCGCAGCGGGTTTTAGAGCGCATGATGCGCTTTCCGCTGGGCCTAACGGCACAATTAGCGAAGACTCGCATCGCGCGAATTTGGCGGACATCGCCGTCCAATCCTTTGATCAAATTCGTCGATTCCGCCGACGTACTGCATCTGGGATCGGCGCATCCCGTCTCTCATGAAAAACTGAATGATATGACCGCCAGCCTCTCGCCGGTCGTCTGGATCGGCGGAAGCGAGCCCCTCGACCATCCTGGCATTTCCCATTTTGTTCTGGCCAACGCGCTTAGCGGGCATTTCGTTTTTCTTGAGACCAACGGAGTTCTCTTGCGCCGGCGCATTCACGAATTTCAGCCGCTGCCCCGAGTTTTTTTGACCGTTCGGCTGGGCGCCCGGCGCACTCCTGCATTCGAATTGGGTGTGGAAGGAATCCGCGCCGCGCGGCTGTCGGGGTTCTTCACTGTAGTTCATTCCCGGGTCGGGGAAGATCTGGACAAGATTGAACTGGATCGGCTCCGGGCTCTTCTCACTGAGTTGCAAGTGGATGGCTGGCTGATTACGGCCGCAACCGCGAGCAATGACGCTGTGCGCGCGACGCGCGAGGCCCGCAGTCTGATTTCGAGCTGGTCCTGGCGAAGTTTCTCGGAGCAGGTCGAGCGCATGCTTCTGTCGAGGCCGAATGTGAAAGAGCCTCATGGCGATTCGCTTGCAGAAAAGCCGCTTTCTGAAATCTGCGAAGAAAGCATTAAGGTCGCATGACTACTCTTGTCACGGGGGCGGCAGGATTTCTCGGCAGCCACGTCGCGCGCCAACTTGTGGCGCGGGGCGAAGACGTTCGCGTGCTCATGCGCGTTTCCAGCACCAATCGCGCGATCGCCGACCTCTCCCTGGAATATGTTACCGGGGATTTGCGTGATCCCGCCTCGCTGGATCGCGCGATGAAGGGCGTCAAGCGCGTGTTTCACGTAGCCGCCGATTATCGCTTGTGGGCGCGGCGTTCGAAGGAGATTTACGATTCGAACGTCGGCGGGACTAAGAACCTTCTGGAAGCTGCCAAACGCGCCGGCATCGAGCAGTTGATTTACACCAGCACCGTGGCCACCATCGCCGTCGACCGGCCGCAGCACCCGAACGAATTCACCGACGCCAAGCTGGAGGAAATGGTCGGGCATTACAAGCGCTCGAAGTGGATGGCTGAGCAGGAAGTCTTGAAAGCCGCCAAAGCGGGGTTACCTGTGATTGTGGCCATGCCCACCACGCCCGTCGGCCCTTGGGACTGGAAACCCACGCCCACAGGAAAAATCATCCTGGATTTTTTGAATGGCAAGATGCCCGGTTATGTCGAAACCGGATTGAACTTCGTCGGCGTGGAAGAGTGCGCGGCGGGTCACCTGTTGGTTTCCGAAAAAGGCAAGGTCGGGGAACGCTACTTGCTGGGCGGCGAAAACCTTACGCTCAAGGCCATGCTCGACGTGCTGTCGAACATAACGGGACTGCCCGCGCCGCGCTTGAAGATTCCTCATGGACTCGCGCTGGGTGTAGCCTATGCCAATACGTTGTTTTCGCGGATGTTCTTGCGCGAGCCGAGCATTCCCGTCGAAGGCGTCAAGATTGCGCGGCACATGATGTTTGTGGACGCCTCGCGCGCGCAACGCGAATTGGGTTTCAAGGCTGGGCCGGTTGCCGCCGCGCTGGAGCGCGCCGTGCGCTGGTACGAAGCGAACTGCTACATCACCAAGAGCCGCGCCAAACGGATGGCCCGCGCCGCCGCTTAGGTTTTTTTCTTTTGTATCTCCGCCTGTCGGGGCGGCATCTGAAACGAATTGATGCGCATCCTCGTTACCTTTGCGGTCGAAGCCGAATTCGCCCCATGGCGCAAACGCTATGATTTTCGTTCGTTTGAGATACAGGAAGAAACCGAAGCGTACTTGGCCACAATCTCGGGAATCGAGGTCATTGTTGGTTTGACCGGCATGGGACCTGAATCAGCTGCTAGCAAGATTTGCGAATTCACTTGGGGTGAAGTCCTTGATCTCTGTATTACAACTGGTTTTGCCGGGGCCTTGCGACCCGAACATCAAGTTGCGGATATACTCGCAGCCCACGAAATAGTAGCGGACGAAAAACGGGCTAAAGAATTGGGAAGAAAGATCAATAGCACGCCACGCCTTTTGAATATGGCGGCAGCCTGTGGGGCCAAATTGGTTGACCGGTTTTATTCTTCACCTTTCCTGATCGGAAAGGCACAGGATAAGGCCGCCCTTAAGGATCTCGCCGACGCTGTGGAGATGGAAAGCTTTGAAGTCCTGTCCGAAGCGTTGGTTTGGATGTCCGAAGGTATCGCGGTGCGTGCGATCAGCGACACGGTCGACGAGGATTTGCCGCTCGACTTCAACCAGGTGGTGACGGATGAAGGTGAGTTGAGCATGGCGCGCCTTGCGGGACAGATAGTTCGGAAGCCCTCGGCGATTCCGGGGCTGATTCGCTTGGGAAAGCGCAGTGGTGAGGCAGCAAGGCGACTCGCAGACTTTCTGGACAGCTACGTTGCAGCTCTTGCGGGGAAACCTTTGGCAGCCGCCTCTAAAGGGGTGCAAGCAAGGTGAGTCGCACCGGCACAACTCTCGAAGCCTCACGGTCGCTCGGCCCCATCCCCAAGACCATGCGCGCAGGTGTGTACCGCGAAAAGGGAATCGTCCGGGTTGAAGAAGTTCCGGTCCCCGAAGTGGGCGACGGTGAAGTACTCATTAAAGTCGCTGCTTGCGGCATCTGCGGTACGGACATCAAGAAAATCTTCCACGCCTATGTCCCGCCTCCACAGATTCTCGGCCACGAACTCGCCGGCGCGGTCGTCGCCGTGGGCCCCGGCGTGACCAAATGGAAGACCGGCGACCGCGTGATGAGCTTTCATCACATCCCCTGCGGCAAATGCTTCTACTGCGAACGCCGACTTTTCTCCCAATGCAAGCAATATAAGACCACCGGTCTCACTGCAGGGTTTACTCCGAACGGTGGGGGATTTGCCGAATACGTGAAAGCTATGCCATGGGTAGCCGAACGTGGGATCGTCGGCCTGCCCGACAACGTCAGCTTCGAAGAAGCCACCTTCATCGAACCCATCAACACCATCGTCAAAGCCGTCCAAAAAGCCCGAGTAGCCGCTGGCGAAACCGTGCTGGTAGCCGGCTGCGGCCCCATCGGCTTGCAGATATTGATGGTGGCGAATCTTCAAAATGCAAAACTTTATACCAGCGACCCCATGGCGGTCCGCCGCGCCAAGAGCCTAACTTTGGGTGCGCTGGAGTCCTTTGACCCAAGTGATGGTAAGCTTGTGGAACACCTCAAAGCCCGGACTGAGGGTCGGGGCGCCGATGCGGTCTTTGTGGCGGTGGCGCATCCAGCCGTGGTGGTTGATGCGCTGGCAGCCGCAAGACCCGGAGGACGGGTGCTTTTGTTCGCCGCGAACGATCCGGTAACAAAAATCGAGTTTCCAGCGGCGGCGGTGGGAATCGATGAAAAGGAACTCCTGGGCAGCTATAGTGCTGCGATGGACATCCAAGAAGGAGCGGCGGACCTGGTGCTGCAGAAGAAACTACCGGTCATGGATATTGTGACGCACCGGTTTCCGTTGGCTAGAATCCAGGAGGGTTTGGAGCTTGCCGCCAGGCCTACGGTGGAATCTTTAAAGATTTTGATCACACACGCATGAGCACGACGACGCCAAAAAAGACGGAAGCAGGCGAAGAAGTGAAAACTGCTGTAGCTCGAATCGCGGTGCCATCGAAGATGACGGCCGCGGTACTCTACGGGAGCGAAGATCTGCGCATCGAGAAGATCGATGTACCCTCTCTCGCGGCTGACGAAATCTTATTGCGCGTCAGGCTGGCGCTTACTGACGGCACGGACCTGAAAGTATGGAAGCGCGGCTATCACGCAAAGATGATTCAGCCGCCCGCCATCTTCGGCCACGAGCTAGTGGGCGACATTGCGGCGGTCGGCAAGCGCGTGGACGCCAAATGGCGTCTAGACACTCGCGTTGTTGCCGCGAATTCCGCGCCTTGCTTGCGCTGCTATCACTGCCGCCGTGGCCAGGAAAACCTTTGCGACGACTTGCTGTTCAACAACGGCGCTTACGCCGAGTACATGCGCATCCCCGGCCGCATCGTCGTCGAAAACATGCTGGAAGTACCGCACTCCGTGGATGACCAGAGTGCGGCACTCGCCGAACCTTTGGCTTGCGTGCTGCGCGGAATCCACGAAATGGAAGTGCGCACCGGCGATACCGCGGCGGTGATCGGCTGCGGACCGATCGGGTTGAAATTTGTCCGCATGCTTTCCCGGCGCGGAGTCCGCGTCATTGCTCTGGCGCGCCGTTCGGCTCCGCTCGATGTTGCCAGGCGCCTCGGCGCGGTCGCTACGATCAACGTTACGGAAACGCCCGACGTCGTTGCTGCGGTCAAAGAACTCACCGAAGAGCAGCGTGGCCCGGATTCCGTCGTCGAAGCCGCGGGCAACCCTGCGACATGGCGCCAGGCCCTGGCAATGGTCCGGCGCGGTGGCGTGGTGAATTTTTTCAGCGGCCTTCCTTCCGGCACTTACGTCGAGATCGAGCCGGCCGCCATTCACTACTCGGAAATCAAACTGATTTCTCCGTTCCACCATACCCCGCGATTCTTTCGCGAAGCCCTCGAAGCCATTCGCCGCGGCGACATTTCCGCGCATGATTTTGTCACTGAAGAGATTCGCTTGACGGATTTGCCTCAAGCCTTTGCGCGCATGAAGTCGCGCAGCGGCGAAATCAAGCTGGCCGTCCGGCCATGATCATGGAGTGCGGGAGCCCAGCTCCCGCTTTTGAAACGAACCCCGTGCAAAAGATTCAAAACGTAGTCCCTCTCGTACACGGAGAAATCTTCTTCTAATGTTGCTCCCCGGCGAAATTGATATCACGCGTCACGCGCCGCAGCCCGGCTGCTCGCCTGAAGAGGCTCAAAAGTACACACGTTGGCTGGCCACCCACCATTACGAAAATTTCAACGTCGTTTCCTGGCTGCTCCCGAAAGCGCTTCATCAGCATTTCTACAATGTTTACGCTTACTGCCGTTGGGCAGACGATCTTGGCGATGAAGTCCCCAATCCGCAGCGCGCCCTCGAATTGCTCTCGTGGTGGGAGCACGAACTGGACGTCTGCTACGAAGGTAAACCGTCTCACCCTGTGTTTGTTGCCTTGCGCGAGACGATCGTCGCGAAGGATATCCCCAAACAGCCCTTTGCCGATTTGCTGAAAGCCTTCCGCCAGGACCAGACCGTCAAACGCTACCCGGACTGGAACTCCGTCCTCGGCTACTGCGTCTACTCCGCGAATCCTGTCGGACGCCTCGTTTTGTACCTCTGCGGTTATCGCGATGAAGAGCGCCAGCGCCTCTCGGATGCCACTTGCACCGCCTTGCAACTCGCTAATTTCTGGCAAGATGTTTCGCGCGACCTGGACATCGGCCGCATTTACATTCCGCTCGATGCTGCCGCGGCGCAGGGACTTACGGAAACCGATATCGTCGAGCGTCGCTTCGATGAACGCTACGTCCGCCTGATGAAGGATCTGATCGAGCGCACACGCGCACTGTTTACGCAGGGCATGCCGCTGGCAAAAATGGTGGATGGACGTCTTAGCGTGGACCTGGAAATGTTCACGCGCGGCGGTGTCGCCGTGCTCGATGCCATCGAATCCCAGGGCTACGACACGCTTCATCAACGTCCCGCAGTCAGCAAAGTGAAGCAGGCCAGTCTGCTGGGCCGGACGCTGGTAAAGCATCTAGTGAGCGCGGATGCGATCTCCGTTGAGAAAGCTCCGTCGCCCCCAGTTGTAGGGGAGCGACACGTTGCGGCCCCTGACCAAATGAGCTTGGCGCAATCGTACGAAGAATGCCATCGCATCGCGCGTGCCGCTCACAGCAATTTTTACTATGCTTTTTTCCTACTGCCGAAGCCCAAGCGCGATGCCCTCGCGGCTCTCTACGCCTTCATGCGCCTGGTTGACGATGTCTCCGATGAAGGCCACGAACTTGCCGCCAAACAGCGCGGCCTAGCGAGATGGCGCTCTGCACTCGATCAAGCAGTCACAGGCCAGGAACAGACATTTGATGGCAACGCCGCGATGGCCTCGCCAGCAGCGGCTTTGAGCGGAGCCGCGGACGTCTTGCCCGCGCTTGTGGACACCATGCAGCGCTACAAAATGCCCGCCCGCTATCTTCATGATCTGATCAGCGGAGCGGAAATGGATTTGACGGTCCAAACCTATTCCACCTTCGACCGCCTCCGCGAGTACTGTTATCGCGTTGCCGGTACCGTTGGCCTGACCTGTACGCACGTTTTTGGCTTCCGCGATGCGCGCGCGCTTGATCTCGCCGAAAAGCTCGGCCTCGCCTTCCAGCTCACCAACATCATTCGCGACGTTCATGAAGACTATCAACTCGGCCGCGTCTATCTTCCAGAAGAAGATTTGCATCGTTATGGGGTTTCACGGGAAGACTTCGGCCGCAGCGAAGCGACTCTCGGCGTGCGCGAATTGCTTCGCTTCGAAGCTGGGCGCGCATGGCAACTGTACGAGGAAGGGGCAGACCTGCTCGACCTCATCGATGCGGACAGCCGCAGCGCACTCTGGCTGCTGGTGCATACGTACAGCGCGCTCCTCGGCCGCATCGAGTTGCTGGACTTCGCCGTCTTTGGCGATCGCATTCGTTTATCCAAAGCGGAGAAAATGATTTTTATCGCCAAGGCGCGCTTCGGCCGCCACACGGAAGAGAATATCCTTGAAAAGCGTGATCGTGATCGGCGGCGGGCTGGCGGGACTGGCAGCCGGCGTCGCGCTGGCTGATTCCGGCTGGCGCGTTCGCCTGTTTGAACAGCGTCCCTTTCTCGGCGGCCGCGCAACCTCCTACGTGTTGCCCGACGGCGAGCATGTGGACAATTGCCAGCACGTCACGCTCGGCTGCTGTACGAATCTTGAAGACTTCTATAACCGCGTCGGTGCCGCAGGGAAAATCAAATTCTTCGACCGACTTCTTTTCCTCGATCCCCAGGGCCGTAGTGGAGAAATCAAAGCCGGATTCCTTCCCGCGCCGTTTCATATGGCGGGCTCTTTTGCTTCCTTTGCCCCCTTAACGCTGCTCGATAAGCTCTCCATCGCCCGCGCCATGGTCGATATTTTGCGTACCCAGGGCAAACCTGCGGACCTTTATGAAGCAGGAGGCATCTCCATGCTGGAGTGGCTGCGCCGCCGCGGCCAGACCAAAGGAGCGATCGAAAGATTCTGGCGCGTCGTCCTGGTCAGCGCTCTCGATGAGGAACTCGATCGCACCGACGCCTGCTTTGGAGTCGACGTCTTCTGGAAGGCTTTCCTGATGAACAGCACCGGCTATCGTATGGGTGTGCCCGCCGTCCCCCTCGCCAACTTGTACGATGGATGCAAAGCCCAAATCGAACGCCGAGGCGGAGAAGTAGTGCTGCGTGCCCCAGTGCGCGGCCTCAAGTTCGAAAACGGCGAGCTCTCCGGCGTGCGCTTCGACGATGCCCGCGAAGAAACGGCCGATGCCTATCTCTTTGCCGTGCCCCACACCGCGCTTGCCGAATTGCTTCCTGAAAGTGTGAAGCAAAGTGACCCGGGATTGGCAAACCTCGACAAGATCAAAGTCTCCCCGATCACCGGCGTCCATTTTTGGTTTGATCGAACGGTGATGAAAGAACCCTTCGTGACACTCCTGGATACCACGACCCAGTGGATCTTCAACAAATCCGCTCTCTATGCCGGATCAAACGAAGCAGGGAAGTTGGTGTCAACCGGCCAGTACTTGCAACTGGTCATCAGCGCCTCCTACGGCTTGCTGCAGAAGCCGCGCCAGGAAATTATCGATCTCTGTTTAGCCGAACTGCGTGAAGCTCTCCCCGCCGCCCGGGACGCCGAATTACTCAAGGCCACCGTAATCAAGGAAGCCGAAGCCACGTTTTCCCCGCAGCCCGGCGTGGATCGCTGGCGCCCCAAACAACAGACCTCCATACAGGGATTGTTCCTGGCAGGGGATTGGACCGCAACGGGCTGGCCGGCGACCATGGAAGGCGCCGTTCGCAGCGGCTATCTGGCCGCAGAAGCGGTTTTGCGGGTCAGCGGAACACCACGCCATTTCTTGCAGCCCGATCTCGCGCCCGACGGCTTCATTCAGATGTGGTTGGGAAAGCAAAGCTGACGTAGGACTCTCGGATCTGCCTTTGGCTCACGGCGCAACAAGCTCGTACCAGCCGATTCGCCGTTCGTTGGTAGCCATGCCATTGCTGATGTCTTCGAGCATCTGGTACTCAGTGCGGTGGCCGGCCAGAAATTTTTCATACGCCTGCCGCGAAGTCCAGAAATCGAGAGTGAGGTAAATCGAAGGATGAAATGGATCATGCAGAAGATGAGTCTGTCTGTAGTTCGCATCGCTCCGGAAGAGCCTGGCCCAGTCGCCGTCCGGGCCATAGACCTTCTCGAAGCGTTCTTCACAACCCGGCTTGACTTCGAACTCCCAGAGAGCTACAAACATAGAGGTCCCATCTCCAGTTCCCGGACGTACGCAACTCTGCAAAAAAGCTTGGGGAATGATTGTGCGGTCCGGCCGAGTGTAGCAATCCGATTGGACACAATCCAATTTGGTAAGCGCGACAGCGCAAAAGCATAGGTTGTAGTTGTTGCAGTCCGTCGAGACTGGCGGACGGAGGCGTTTGTGGATCGAAAGTATGGTCACCGCGGGTACCGCGACGCGGAAAAAGGTGATAAGAAAGAAAAGTCGCACGACCGCAAGCCGCCTGCCGGCGGGCCGCGCGGCGCCGATCAATTCGGTCCCCGCACCCCACGCATGGTCGGCACGGTAACGCGCGCGCGATGTTCGAACTGCGGTGCTGTCCTCACCCCTGGCTTCGATGCCAACGGTACTTGTCCCAAGTGCCAATTCGAATTGCACTGCTGCAAACAATGCCGCTTCTTCGATTCCGGCGCGCAATTCGAATGCACCCAACCGGTCCCGGATCGTATCTCCCCCAAGGATACGAAGAACGCCTGCACTTTCTACGAATTCCGCATGACCATTGAAAAAGACACCGCGCCAACGTCCTACGCTCAGCCCGCGCCTCCGGGTTCTACTCCGTCCGCTCCTCCGCGCTCCAATGACGCACGCCAGGCCTTCGAAGACCTCTTCAAGAAGTAGCCGGCCATGAAATCCTCGCGGCGCTCCTTCCTCGAAGCCGGTCTTGGACTCCCCATTCTCCTGAATGCCGCGCCATCATTGGTACCCGCGCCAAAACCTTCAGAGACCGCCGCCTCGAAAGATTCCTCGTTCGATCCGTGGATAGAGATATTCCCCGAAAATCTCCGCCACAATGTTCAGGAAATCTCCCGTCGTGCTGGTTCTCGACCGATTCTCGCCGTGATCAAGAACAACGGCTATGGCTTTGGCGTGACAAACGTCGCCCAGCTTCTCGAACCGCAAGCCGAAATCTTCGGCTTCGCCGTTGTGAAGTTTCATGAAGCCATTTCGCTTCGCGACGCCGGAGTTCGCAAGCCCATCCTTCTCCTCGGCCCGATTGACGAGAATAATCTTGTTGACGCCGTGGCTCGCAACATTATGCCCATGGTCTACACGCCTCTCGGCCCCGCGTTGGACAAGATTGCCGGCAAGACGCAAAAGCCTATCCCCCTGCATATCTGCATCGACACCGGCATTGGCCGCGTTGGCGTGCCTTACCACGAAGCCGCACCCTTAGTTCTTGATCTAGCCAGCCGCAAATCGGTTCAAATCCAGGGCACCATGATGACCTTCACCGAAGACCCTGACTTCGACAAAGAGCAACTGCGCCGCTTCAACGAATTCTGCTCCTCATTCGAATCGCAAGGCATCGCTCTCGGGAAAAAGCACGCTGCTTCCAGCTTCACTCTCTTCCAGCATCCGGACGCGTTTCTCGATATGGTCCGTCCGGGTATGGCAATTTACGGAATTTATTCCGAGAACGAATTTCGCGACACCGGCGTGCTGGACCTGCGCCCGGCGCTCAGTCTGAAGGCGCGCGTGATTTACATAAAGAAATTGCGCAAGGGCGACAGCGCGGGCTACAACCGTGCGTACCTCGCGAAAGATGACGTCTGGGTGGCGACGCTTCCCGTAGGCCATGCCGATGGTTGGCCTCGTGTCTCCGCGAAGGGCGCGAAGGTTCGCATCAACGGCAAACTTTTTCCTGTCATCGCCTCTGTTTCCGCCAGCCACTGTATTCTGGAGATTGGCAGTGAACAACGCGTCAAGATCGGCGACGTGGCGACATTTTTCGATTCGCAGCCCGGCTCCCGCCCAGAAGATGTTTCCGAATCCTGCGGCGCCTCCGTCTACGACCTCACCATGCACCTGAACCCACTTCTGCCGCGCCGGATCATCTAGAAAACAAATTTCTACTCAATGCCGATTCAGAAACACTCGTGGGATAACTCAGAACCCTGCGGGTCTCTCACCCACTACGCCAAACGCATGCTCCAGTGCCAGCCCGGCGCTTCCCAGCGTTCCTTCGTCGAATAATCTCGCGATCAAAGTGACCCCATGTGGCACGCGCCGAGGCGGCGAAAACTTTGGCAGTGGCCGGCTTGGGTCGGGGGCCCAGTCCGTGCGCGCCTCGGACACTTCGACAAACCCCGCTCGTAATGTCAGCGAAGGGTGCCCCGTGAAATTCGTAATCGTCAGCATCTCGTCTCTCAGCGACGGCACCAAAAGGAGGTCCACGTCGGAGAACACGCGCGCCATCTCCATCGCCACTTTCCGCCGGAAGCGGTCGGCCTGCACAAAATCCACTGCAGACAAGAACCGTGACTGCCGGAAAATGTTTGGCCAAGCATCCGGCGTCTGAACTTTCATCTGATTGAGCTCCCCGCTCAACGTCAACTCCTCGAACGCCGCCGCGCCCTCGGCAAACAGAATCACGTTGAGCGAATCATACGGCCACTCCGGAATTGCCACTTCCACCGGAATCATCCCCACCTTTTTTACCGTCTCCAGGGCCGCACGATCCACGTCCGTTGCGGGGTCCTCCTTCATCCACTTGGGGAAATAGCCCACGCGCAATCCCCGGACGCTTGCCCCAGCGTCAAAATCAAGACGGCTTGGCACGCTCGAAATGTCGCCAGCGTCCGACCCGGAAATCGCCTGCAACACCAGCATCGCGTCTTCGACACTGCGTGCCATCGGCCCGAGCTTATCGAGCGACCAGCACAACGTCATCGCTCCCGTGCGCGGCACTCGCCCATATGTGGGACGCAGCCCGGTAATCCCGCAGCGCATGCTGGGCCCTACGATGCTGCCTCCCGTCTCGCTCCCGATCGCGAATCCTACCAATCCCGCGGAAGTGGCTGCTCCCGGTCCCGCGCTCGATCCGGACGATCCTTCCTCCAGCAGCCACGGATTCATAGTCTGCCCGCCGAACCAGATGTCATTCAGTGCCAGAGAACCGAGGCTCAGTTTGGCAACCAGCACCGCGCCCGCATCGTGCAGACGCCTCACCACCGTAGCATCTTTCGTGGGCACGCGGTTCCGGTAGGGCTCAGCTCCATAAGTCGTCGCGATTCCCGCTGTGTCGAGAAGGTCTTTGCCTCCCCATGGAATGCCGTGAAGCGGGCCGCGATACTTGCCCGCGGCGATCTCTTCATCAGCCTTTTTCGCTTGTGCCAACGCCAGTTCTCGCGTGAACGTAATTACGCAGCGCAGTTTGGTATTGAATCGCTCCAGCCGCTCCAAATACAGATGAGTCAGCCGCTCAGAGCTGATCTTCCGTTGTTCGATCCATCGCGAAAGGTGTGTTAGCGGCGCGAACGCAATATCTTCATCGCGCGCCGGCAATGCCCCCGCGTCCACTTTGCTGCGAACAAACCGGTCCCGATCTGGCCGCGCTTTCTGGCCAGGTAAGACCGGATCCCACCGAGACCACGGCGCGACCGCCGGCTCAAGCCCGATCTTGTGCGGCCCGGTGCGCCGCTCATAAAGCGGAGCCATGTTGCTGCGCCAGCTGCCCGCCGCTACCGCGCGATCGGCTGCGCTCATTTCCACCTGCATCAGTTTTTCCGCTTCTGTAAAGGTGACCGGCGACACCTCCGGGCCTACTGCCGGAGCGGTCCCGAACGCCGGCGGCGTGCCGGGCGGCAGCTCCGCGGGTTTCTGCGCTTGGTCTTTCCCTTGCGTTAAGGCAGCCACTCCCAGCAGTCCAAGTGATGTTTGACTCAAGAATTCCCGCCGCGTTTTCGACATCTCTCCTCCTGCCCCAGACTAGTTGCTTCCTACGAATCGAGATGAGTGTACACTGGCCACTGTGCTGCTCAGCCGGCTCAACTTTCCCCAGGGAGCATTGGCTTCGGACTCCTGCCCAAGTGGCCGGGTAACTCTAAAGACGTCATCCATGCCAGAAATCCAAAACGCCATGGCAAAGCATCATAATGTACCGAGGTGGTGTCTATGCGTAGATACTCCGCTTGGGTAGTGTGGCTATGCCTAAGCCTTCTTTGTGGCTTTCCAGCTTCGGCTCAGTCGCAGCAATCCCCTGTGGTTCCAGAAGGAGAGACCGGGCGGCCTGACACGCGGAGCGCCAGTAGCGCTACGCAGCCCCCCGATCAGCGACCGACAGGAAGCATCCGAGGAGCAATCGTCGATCAATCGGGAGCCAACGTCTTCGGTGCCCGCGTAAGACTCACTCGCGAAGATCAATCCGCTATGCAAGAGGTTTTATCTGACGAGGATGGGCATTTCTTTTTTGCGAATGTAGCCCCTGGGCCGTTCCAGGTCACCATTACCTTGGAGGGTTTCACAACGCAAGCGTCTACTGGCATCCTGCAAGGGGGAGAGAGCAACACTGTCCCACAGATCAGCCTGGCCCTTGCGACGGCTGTCACCGAGGTGCGCGTCGTACCATCACGAGTCGAAATAGCCGAAGACCAGATCAAGGTGCAAGAAAAGCAGCGCGTGCTCGGCGTCGTTCCGAATTTCTATGTCAGCTATGACCACCATGCAGTTCCTTTAAGCTCCAGGCAAAAATTCGAACTTGCCTGGAAGACTACAGTGGATCCGATCAGTTTCGGACTTACCGGCGTAATTGCGGGGATCCAGCAAGCACAAAACGATTTCAGCGGATATGGGCAAGGCGCACAGGGCTATGCGAAGCGCTTCGGTGCCTCCTACGCCACCTTTGTTGCAAGCACGTACATCGGAGGAGCCATACTGCCGTCGCTGCTGAAGCAAGATCCGCGCTATTTCTACAAGGGAAGCGGTAGTAAACGATCGCGGATGCTTTATGCGATCGCCAATTCCGTAATCTGCAAGGGCGACAACGGACACTGGCAGGCAAACTACTCGAGCATTCTCGGAAGCCTCGCCGCAGGTGGCATTTCAAATCTCTACTATCCGGCGGAAAATCGCGATGGAGCGGAGCTTACCTTCGAGAACGCGCTAATCGGGGTTGGCGAATCTGCCGCCGTCAATCTTCTTCAAGAATTTGTCATCCGCAGGCTGACGCCGAGTGCTGCTAAACACGAATCGGCTAATTCCTCGAGCACTGGAAATTAGCGTTCAAACGTACTGGTGCACTTTGCGGCCAGAGATCCATTGACTACTTCACCCCTGCCTCGCATCTCCCAGGCTTGCCGCAACGCCCCTCATATAAGCAAAGCTCTTGGTAACGCCCGGCATCGGATCGTCGGGAAGAATCTCGTACTCCAGATCGACGAAGCCCTTGTACTTCACGGCGATAAGCGCTTCAAACATTTTCCGCACTGGCATGATGCCCTCTCCCACCGCGACTTGGCCCTCTTTATCCTGGGAATTCCTGAGATCCTTCATGTGCACATTAAACAGCCGCGGTCCTGCTTCGTGGATCGCCTGCACCACATCCGTGCCGGCGCGAACCGTGTGCCCCACGTCAATGCAGCACCCGATGCGCGGATTCATATTCTTCACAGCCTTCAACACATCCAGCGGAGAGGGCCACAACTTGTCCTCCGGCCCGTGATTGTGGATCGCGATCCGGATGTCGTACTCCTTAACAAACTTCTCGATTCGCGGCAGAGTTGCGGGCGCGGGGTCGCCCGCGACAATCACGCCAATCCCTGCACGCTTGCAGTATTCGAACTTACCCCGGATGTCTGTATCTTCATCTTTCTGGAAGTAAATAGTTCCAGCAGCGTGAAGCCGTATGCCCGCCGCGGCATACTCCGCCAGGGCCGCCGCTTCTTTCTCGATGTCCATTGGAAGATGATCTTTTACATCCTTCGCATTCAGGTCGAACACCTTCAGCTGCTTTAGGAAGCCGATCATCTGCGCACGGCTGAAGTTACGAAACGTGTAGCTGGCCATCCCCAAACGAATCGCCGATGCTTCGTTCATTGATGGCCGTTCCTGGGCCAGAACGAAGACATCGCTTGAGGCCGCGAGCACTCCCGCTGTGAGTGCACCGGAGCGAACGAAATCTCGACGGGAGAAGGTATTTTTCATATTCGGCTAATCACCCACATGGGACCGCCGCACTTTACACCTGCGGCGCCCAGCCCTTCTCATAGTCGCGGCCCCACATCCTCGTCGCCTCGGGATCACCCTGAATGCGCCCGTCTTTCGTATCCAGATGTAGCTCCCGGCCGACTTCCCACGCGATATTGGATAGTTGCAGCATCGTGACGGCAACGTTGCCGGCAGCGACAGGCGCGTTGAGCTTTTCGCCATTGCGGATTCCCGCGATGAAGTTCGCGAAGTGCGCATCGGTCATGGAATCGCGGCCGACAAGGTCAGCAGAAGAGGTGGTATTGCCAACCTTGTATTCGTCCGTCTTTTTCCCTTTGAGGTCGTAAATCTCATACCCTCCGCGATCGACAACCACCGTCCCATTCGTTCCCATGATGGCCGAGCCGCGATCGCGTCCATAAAACTTCATTCCCTGGCAGCTCTTGCCCTCCCAGGACAGCATCTTGTCCTCGTATTCGAAGCTCGTCACCAGCGTGTCGTAAAACTGCCAGTCGTCTTTGAAGTGGTACCGGCCTCCGGACGCTGTGACCCGCTTCGGATAATCGACTCCCAGCGCCCAGCGGCAGACATCCACCTCATGCGTGCCATTGTTCAGCGTTTCGCCGGTGCCATAGTTTCTGAACCAGTGCCAGTTATAAGGATGCACATTGTCCGCATACGGCCGCCGTGGTGCAGGGCCCTGCCACAAATCCCAGTCCAGTTGCGACGGCACGGGCACTTCTTTGCCTCTACCAATCGACTTCCTCACATTGCTGTACCACGCCTTGGCAAGGTAAGTTCTGCCGATGATGCCGCCGTGAATTTTCTCGACGATCTCAATGCTGTGCGGCGAAGAGCGCTGCTGATTGCCCATCTGCACGAGCTTTCCATACTTCTGCTGCGCTTGGATCAGCATCTCTCCTTCGGCAGGATTGTGGCTGCACGGCTTTTCTACGTAGACGTGCTTGCCCGCCTGCAATCCCGCGATAGCCATCGGTGTATGCCAATGGTCGCAAGTGGCAATCGTGATCGCGTCCACATCCTTCTGCTCCAGAATCCTACGAAAGTCTTTCTCCGCCACCGCGGCCTCGCCCATCTCTTTTTGCGCGCTGTCAGCAAACTTCCTGAGAATATTGGCGTCTACGTCGCAGACGTGCGAGATGTGTGCAGCGCTCTTGTTCGTCTTGAGCGACGAAAGGTGAGCATAGCCGCGCCCATTCAGGCCGATCACCGCAAAGTTGAGCCGCTCATTTGAACCGGCGATCCGGCTGTAGCTTTTTGCCGTAGTTCCCACGGCTAGCCCCGCCGCTCCCACTGCCAGTACATCGAGAAAGTGACGTCGCGAAACACGATACGACATGGTGGCCCCTCCTGCCCGATACTATGAAAGGGATCGATCTTGTTCCGCAAGCGATTTCGCATTCTCCGAACAATTAGTCGCTTGACGCGCGCGCCTGTGACTCGGGTCGCACAGCAAGCACGCCTCTTTCGTCGCTGTCGGCGGATCAGAAGCTGAATTTTCCGCCGAACTGAAGAACGCGCGCCGGGAAGGAGCCGGTGATCTGTCCAAAACTGGACGAGCCCGCATTGCTCACGTTGGGATTGTTCCAGTTTGCCCGGTTGAAGGCGTTAAATGCATCCGCCTGGAACTGTAATTTCATGCCTTCCCTGTGCAAACTGAAGGTCTTCCGTGCCGATAGGTCCCACTGATAGAAGTTGGGCCCGATGATATCGCCGATGGGGGCGTCTCCGGCGCCGAGAACGCTCGCCAGTGCAAAAGCGTTCGGATTGACCCAGCAGATCACCGTTGATTTCGCGCAAGTGCCGCTAAATGCAAGGGATTGGCCTGCGACAATACTTCCCCGCCGTGCGATGTTCGAGCCATTCAGGCCAGCAGCTTGCGAAGCTGTTGCCGTGAGCGGCGCTCCGGATTGGTAGTGCATGAGGCCGCTCAATGACCATCCTCTTGCCAGGCTGGCTGCGAAGCCCGTCAGGTTCTTGCCCCACGGTGACTCGACCGTAAAACTTGAGGCCAGGATATGCGTAGCGTCGAAACTCAATCTGCCATAGTTAAATTGCTTCCAATTTTCCACCACTCCCCCGGTTTGCGTCCCACCCGCTACCGCCGTGGTTCCGCCGTTAACCAACACCGGATTGGCGGCTGTGCTGACAAGGCACGTGAATGGGCATTCCGGCTCAGGATTTTCGTTATAAGCATCACCCGCGCCACCGCCATCTCCCATCGCTTTCGAATACGTATAGGCCACGGTGGCCGTGAGGATCCCTGCACGCTTCGTCAAGCTGACTTGCAATGAATTGTAATTGGAATTGACGTCGCTCAGCGCCAAGTTAAGACCGGAGTACCCCAGGTAGGGGCGAATCTGGTCTTTCGACAAACCGGCCGGTGCGAAGCCTCCCGTGCACTGGAATGCAGCAGCGTTTATTCCAGATGGGCATGCCTGTGTGTTCGGGTTCGGTGAAATAGGTATGAATCCCTGCTCTGTCCACGCGGCATTGTTGATGCTAGGCGTGCGCAGAATGTGCCGTCCCAGATTGCCGACGTAAGATACCTGGAGCAACATGCTGTCCGGCAGTTCGTGCTGCACTCCCAAACTGTACTGGTAGCTGCGAGCGACCACCAGGTTGGGATCAACCCCACTCAGGCTCAGAGTTGTTGGAGCTTGAACTGACCCCGCTCCAGGAGCGGAATCGAATTGCGATAATGAGGCGTTGGTCCCAGAGATCGAAGCTGACTGTGCCCACGGTGGGTAGCCTTGGGAGTTGATGCCATTGCCCAGCACGTTGCCTTCCGGCTTGTCGTAGAAAATGCCAAAGCCGCCGCGAACCACCGTCCTATTGCCAAACGGTGCGTAAGAGAAGCCGAAGCGCGGCGCAAACAGGTGCTCCGCTTGGAAGAAACCCCGAGCAGCAGTGTCAGGTATAGCCGCCAAGAGCGTCGGATCCGCGGAAGTAACAGGAACATTGTGGGCCTGGTCGGCGGGCACTGCTCCTGGACGCTGCAATCCGTTGCATTCGATGGTGAGTACCGGAGTACCGGCGACGTTAAGAAGAGGGCCGCTGCAAAGACCTGGCGAAGCAGGGTTGATATTGCTCGTTGCCGGGCCACCGGTAAAGGTCGGATCGAGAGCAGGGTCGAATGCGAAGGGGTTGAAGTTCGTCATGTTGTTGCCCTGAGCATACGTAGGCGTCGTGTATATGAATCGAACGCCGAGGACCAAGCTCAGTTTGCGCGTCACCTTCCAGGTATCCTGGATGTACGACTCAAAATCGTTGAAACGGAATTGGCCCACGGTGACGGCCGAACTCTGCCCGAGGGTATTAAAATTCCCTAGGAGCGCGTCAGCGAACGGGTCACCCGTCGAGTTTGAGCCGATAGTTGTGCCTGTTTGTTTTGTCGCGCCCGCGTTGGGGCTGAAATTGATCGTGCCGTCGTAGTTCGTGCGCGAGTTCTGAGTCTTGCGGTTCCGTGCGAACTCTGCTCCGAATTTTACCGAGTGATTGCCCTTCTGCCACGTGACGTTATCCGCCGGATTTATATCCGTCGTGGGAGACGCAAGGAAGTTCGGCGCTGGACCATTCACCCCAGCTGGTGCGGCCGTCGGAATATTCGTGACCGCCGTGAAGCTCATCGTCGGAAGCCCATCGGGGAACGTGGTTGGGTTTCCCAGTGGCGGGATGAACTTAAACCCGTAAGGAGTCTTCATCCAGGCGGTGCCTTGGAGCGGGGTCCTTTGCTTATGCCAGTCGGCGTTGAATTTGACTTCATTGATCAGGGTCGGCCTGATTACATAAACCCACCCAATTTGATAGTTATATCCAGGACGATGGCGCGTGTCCGGATCCACGGGAACGGCCCCGCCGGCGCCGAACGTCGAATAAGGAGCATAGATGTCAACGTAGTCGTGGAGATACCGGAAATAAATGCTCTGTTTTTCGTTGGGGTGTTCATCCACGCGAATGATGTCCTCGCGAATGTTAAACGGGGTCGCGAGGTTAAATGTGAGGTTGTTGGGCGAATTCGCGGTGGTTATTGTTCCTAACGTTCCCTGCACAGACTGTTTAGCCGCTGACGTGTAGAGAGCCGCAATGGCGGCGCCGTCACCGCTGATGCAAGAAGGGTTAATGACATTCGGAGCTGTATAGAGAACACCGCCGCTGCAGCTCGCGGGGATCACTGCGGGAGTTGCTAGTGTGATTCCGGGCAAGCCTACACCCGCCGGCAAAACGTCGGTGAAATTTCCAGTCGCTTGCAGTGCCGTGGGAAACGTCTCTGATGCCGAGCCAGCCGGCCCTCCCGGGATTAACCCGCGAAGCTTCTTCCACTCCTGCCCGGCAAAGAAAAACAGCTTGCCTTTCGGCTGGATATACGGGATGGGACCGCCCAGGTCCCATCCAAAGTCGTTGTAATGAAATGGGGGCACGGCCGAGTAGCCCTTGGCAGTCGGGTTCTGCAGTTTGGTGCCCTTATTCTCCGCATTAAAAGTATTGTTCTGTACGAATTCAAAGCCTCCGCCGTGATATTGATTTCCTCCGCTTCTCGTCACTACGTTGATTGTGGATGAAGCAGAGCGACCAAACTCAGCATCATAATTCGAAGTCTGCACGTCCACTTCCTGAATGAAATCAATACCCACCTGATTAAACGTGCTGTTGTTCGAGCCGGAGTCCAGGTTAAACCCGCCGTCCACGCTAAAATTTTGCCCGTCCCCTCGTTGTCCGTTGGTAACCGCGACGCTGGTATTATAATTAGTTGTCAAGGCGGCGGGGTTGAGGCCCGAACTCTGTAGGGCCGCACCAGGAACCAAAGAAATGAGCGATTCGTAGTGCCGCTGGTTCAAGGCCATATTCAGTACTTGCTGCTCGGTGATGGTGGTCGAGATTTCGCCCGATGTTGTATTAACGGTATCTCCGGTCGCAGTTACAGTTACTGTTTCCGTCACCAAGCCTACTTCCAGACTCAAGTCCACTGTCAGACGGCCACCAGCCACCAGAACGTTCCCAATTTTTGTGGTGATCTTGAAACCTGATTGCTTGACGGTCACCGTATAAGTGCCTGCGGGCAATTCGTCGGCGGCGTAGTATCCATCCTTGTCCGCCGTAACGGTGCGGGCAATCTGCGTCGCCTCATTGGTGATCGCCACATTCGCGTTTGCCACACTTGCGCCGGACGGGTCCGTGACCGTCCCCACGATGCGCCCGAAAATGTCCTGAGCAGCAGCGAACTCGTTTGCCCCAGCCCCTAGCGCCACAGCAAAGAGAACTACTAATGCTTTAAGCACTACCGAACGAAAGCGTTTCGTCGTTCCCCAGCTGATAAGCGAAAAATGATTTTTCGGGCGAGCTACAGTCATTTTGATCTCTCCTCAGGCGGCAATACACTTGTGTTTCAAAATGCCTCTGACCGGCCGCCCTTTGGGTGGTCAGCAAGCTGCACCGTAAATGCCGTGAATCAAATTAATCGATGACGCAGTAAAGCAGTGATGACATCAACCTGGGAAGTTAGACAACTGTGAATTCACGGTGAGAATCTAAGCGTTAGCAGTTGGCCGCGGCCAAGTTCTTTGCTATGGAGTTTCAGCGTAAGTCCATGAAATAGCAAGCTTTGGCCGGCAAAGGGTTTGGTCCAGTGTTCAGTCCCGAAAATTTCGGTTATACTCCCACCAAAACACCGGATGGGTAAGTCGAAGGGACCATTCCTAAGGGGGTTACTACGTGCAATCGGCGGTCAGCAAGCTTGAGGCGGAGCGGGCTGAAGTAGACGGCGTTTTGTCGTCCGGCGTGTTTGGTCGGACGAACAACCTCGTCCGGCTTCTTACATTCGTCTGCGACAAGTACTTCGAAGGGGCAATCGACGAAATCAAGGAATACAGCATTGCGGTACACGCACTTGGGCGCCCGGATTCTTTTGACCCACAGATGGACACAATTGTCCGCGTCACTGCTCACGCATTACGAAAGCGGCTCGAAGACTACTATAAAAGCGCCGGGGCAGAACACGCCGTTCATATTTGCCTGCCCTCCGGCCACTACGTTCCCAAGTTCATCCATTCAAGCGATTTGGAAGCTACAAGATCCGAATCCAAACTCGATGAGAATCAGTACAGCCAATCTCTCGACAGAGTTGCCTCCCGGGGGAACGGCCGGCCGGAAGATATGCAGGTCAATCCTGCCCCGCCACTGCAGGAGTCAAAACCGGACAAACTCGCAGAGCCTCACTATGGCAAGGAATCTGGAATTAGGTTTACGCCGCGTACTCGAATGGTGATGGCGGCCGCTACTGTTGCGATTTCTTTGTTCGTCATATTGGTTTTTGCCTGGAAAGAACGGGGCAGGAGGACTGCAAATGAAAGCCCCGTGCCGACGCTAGTTGCTGCTGCTCCGGGTTTCACTTCCGGGAAACTTCTTCGCGCTATGGCGGGCAGTGCGCCTACCCCCTACATAGATCACGGTGGTTCTACTTGGGATAGCGATCATTTCTGCACCGGAGGAAGCTCATTCTCGGTTACCGGCCACGCTATCCAGGGCACCGAAGATGCCCAGCTTTTCTCAAGTGGGCGGCGCGGCGTCTTTCAGTGCAATTATCCTGTTCCGCCGGGGACTTACGAGGTTCATCTCCTGTTCGCCGAAACGTCGGGGCTTCAAGAGGCCAGCCGCAATGTGGCCTTCTCGATTAATGGCGGAGCGCCTAACAACTTGGATGTCGTAGACGACGCGGGCGGGGATGACATCGCCACCACGAAAGTATTTACAGATGTCACACCCGCCAGCGACGGAAAGATTCATCTGGACTTCACTACTGGAGAGGCATTCCTAAATGCGGTTGAGATTCTGCAAGGCACCCCGCATCGCATGCTTCCGGTCAGGATCGTCGTCGGGCATTCTCCCTTCCGCGATTCCATCGGAAATGTTTGGATGCCGGACCGGTACTTCTTCGGCGGCCGCCCCAGCAGTTTCGGCGGCGATCTATCCAAACTAGCCGATGGCCGTCTTTACGAATGGCATCGTTTTGGGCATTTCCATTACGTAGTGCCTGTTGCGGCAGGCGGCAGGTACACCTTGAGACTGTACTTTATGGAGCACTGGTTCGGCGTTCAGAATGGCGGCATCGGGGGTGTAGGCAGCCGTGTGTTTGACGTTTCTTGTAACGGGTCGATGCTCTTGGAAGGGTTTGATATTCTCCGAGAGGCCGGCTCCGAACCGTTAATCAAGACCTTTCAGCATATCGAACCGACGCCGCAGGGCAAAATCGAGATCTACTTTACTCCAGCCGCGAACTACCCATCCATAAGCGCGATTGAAGTCCTACCAGAATAGAAAAGTCCGCCGAATTCTGCGAATCTGCCCAGGCAAGGCGGAACTTGGGTTGATCGCCATGCCGTCCTGAGTGGTCTCTGTCGGATTGGCGGCCGCGATCCTCTGGACAGGAAAAACACATGTTGAAAAAAAACCGCAATCGGCGCGGAAATTCGTCTGCCCCCTATTGACACTCTATAGGTGAGTGCCTATTATTCCTACAGATTGTCGATAGGAGATGTCTCTTGAACTCGGAACCCACAACACTTTTGCAAGGCACTTTGGACCTGCTCATTTTGAAATCGCTTGCCGCCGGCGAGATGCACGGCTTGGGCATTTCCCGCAGAATCCAGCAGATCTCTGGCGGCACTTTTGCCGTTAAGCCCGGCTCGCTCTTTCCTGCATTGCACCGCATGGAAGAAGAAGGCTGGATTTCCTCCTTCTGGGGCGACTCCGAAAACAACCGCCGCGCGAAATACTACCGCTTGACCAAGCCCGGACGGAAGCAGCTCGCAGCCGAGACCAGGCGCTGGGGCCGCATTTCCTGGGCCATCGGACAAGCTTTGGAAGCCTCGTAGAGGAGTCCACCATGCCGCTCTTTGTGAAAGCCCGAAGCCTCCTGAGAAATCTCTTTTTGTCTCGTCGTGTAGAGGTGGACCTCGACCAGGAAGTTCATTCCCACGTCGAAATGCTGAGCGAAGAAAACATTCGTGTGGGCATGTCGAGGGAAGAAGCGCATCGTGCCGCGCTCATCGAATTGGGAGGTATAGAACAAGTGAAAGAGCAGGTTCGAGAAGAGCAACTTGGCAGTTGGCTCCACTCCGTCATCTCCGATTGCCGCTACGGTCTCCGGCAGCTCCGCAAGAACCCCGGCGCCACCGCAATCATGGTTTTTACACTCGCGCTGGCCATCGGCGCAGCCACCGCGATCTTTAGCGTTGTATACGGCGTGTTGCTCAGGCCGCTGCCGTACACTGATGCGAATCGCATCATGGCCATCTTCGAGGTCAATTCCAAGGGCGGCTGGTCTCAACTCGCGGACCCGAACTTCGATGACTTTCGCGATCAAAACCGCAGCTTCCTGGCGATTACAAAGTACCAGTATGGCGTCGCGTCTGTTTCGGGGGCTTCGCAGCCGTCTCGCACGGCAGCCGCGAGCGTGTCCTCAGACTTTCTCAAGGTCTTCGGTATTCAACCAATCCTTGGGCGGGATTTCAGCTCCAGCGACGCCAAAAAAGGTGCTGGTGCCACCGTTCTTATAAGCTATGGATACTGGAGGGCGCAGCTCGGATCGCCGCGAGACCTCGCGCAGGCGCACCTGAAGATTGATGGGGCTGTCTACTCCGTTATCGGCGTGCTCCCGGCCGGATTTCATTTCCCGTCAGACGCGGATTTGTGGCTGCCGACCGATCTGGGTGGCGAAAATCCGAGCAGAACAGCGCACAACTACCATGCGGTCGGGCGACTCCGCGATGGTGTGACCGTCGAACAGGCGAATCAAGATATCAGCGCGATCGCCCGTCGCATTCGCGCTACTTCCAGCGAGCAAGGCGATTATCTGCTCAAGGATGGAATTGTCGTAGCGCTTCAAGACTCCATAACAGGCAATGCTCGCCCGGCGTTGCTGGTCCTGCTCGGTGCCGTGGGATTTCTGCTGCTCGTGGCCTGTGCGAACGTGGCGAATTTGCTGCTGGCACAAGCGTCGGTGAGAGGGCGGGAGCTCGCCGTTCGCAGCGCGCTCGGGGCCGCACGCGCACGCCTGGTCCGCCAATTCCTTACGGAAGCCTTCCTTCTTTCAATCATCGGCGGTGGCCTCGGTGTACTGGGGGCGTACTGGGGCGTAGCGGGGTTGGTTGCACTGGCGCCGGAGAATCTTCCTCTCTTGGACAGCATCTCGATCAGTATTCCGGTACTTGTCTTCGCGCTCTTGCTTACTACCGCAGTTGCCGCCGGCCTTGGAGCGTTCACCGCCGCACGCGCTACTTCTGGCGACCTCCGCGAGGGGCTTGGGGAGGGCGGGCGAGGACAAGCAGGTTCGCAAGGCAGCCAGCGCATTGGCCGGGTCATCGTGGCCGCGCAGATGGCGATCACCTTGGTTCTTGTGGTCGGTGCGGGATTGCTCGGGCGCAGCCTGATGAAAGTGCTCGAAGTGAATCCCGGGTTCCGCGTGGACAAAATTGTCACCATGGACGTTGCACTTCCGGATGCCGACGACCCGAAATCAAAGGCAAATCAGGCGATTTTTTTTTCAAGCCTGATGGACCGCCTCAAGCAAATCCCCGGCGTGCGCAAGGTTGGTGCGATTAGCAACCTGCCCATGGAGGGCGGCCTTCCCGACGGCATGTTTCTCCTCATGACGCAGAATGAGATCCCCAAGGCCATGGATGGTTTTGTGCCGCTGATGCAGCAAAAGGAACGCCTTGGCAGTGCGGACTTCGGCGTCGCCACGGACGGGTACTTCCAGGTTCTCGGAATCCAGTTGATTCGCGGGCGCATGTTCGACGAGCACGACGGGCCAAATTCTCCGCACGTGGCCGTGATCAGCCAATCGCTTGCGCAGGACCGGTGGCCCGGCCAGGACCCCATCGGCCACACCATCGAGTTTGGAAACATGGATGGCGACCTACGCTTGCTGACAATTGTCGGGATCGTTGGCGACATTCACGACTATGGCCTCGATGCGCCGCCCCGTCCGACCGTTTACGTGAATTTGTTTCAGCGTCCGCGCTCGGCGATGACCTTAACCATGTTGAGCGATGCCGACACACGATCCGTCACTTCGGCAGCGCGAGGAATCCTGCAGGATCTCAACCCGGAGATTCCGCCGAGGTTCCGGACATTTTCGCAAGTGTATTCTGCTTCCCTGGGCTCGCGCAGATTTAACGTCATTCTCATTGGGTTCTTCGGCATCGTCGCGCTGTTGCTCGCTACTGCGGGCGTCTTTGGCGTCATGGCTTATTCCGTCAGCCGCCGCACGCGCGAGATTGGCGTGCGTGTCGCTCTCGGTGCGGGCTCCGCCGACGTCCTGAGGATGATCCTCGGCCAGGGTTTGCGCACGATTTTCATCGGTGTGGCAATTGGCATCGCCGGTTCGCTAGCACTGACGCGCACCGTCGAGTCTCTTCTCTTTGGCGTGACCGCCACCGATCCGCTGACGTTCGCCGCCGTGACTCTGCTCCTTGTTAGCGCCGCGCTGCTCGCGTGTTTCATACCGGCGCGCCGCGCCACCAAAGTAGACCCCCTTGTCGCCCTGCGCTACGAATAAAAGTTACGCTTCCAGTTGCCCGATTTGAGTAGGTCAGCCAACTCGAACGCATAAACTACGAGCCATCTTTGGATTACAGACAGCCGAAAACTCGTTCTGGAGTTGGCATAAAAAAGCCGGCCCAGTCAGTCTAATCACGTGATATAAACTCTGATATTGAAACTCGTACGAAAACTCAGGCTTGTCAAATGTTTAGCCGTGCGCTGAAGGGAAAGCTTTACCGTTTTCGCTACAAGCGCAAGTTCCGTTCAGCAAGAGGATCTGGGGTGTTGTGTGGCATGTTGCTCGCATCGTGCGCTTACATAGGTTTCTCCTTCTCCCCTGCGCGCGCGCAGCAGGTTGCTCCCGTGACGCCTGTTGTAGTGCAACCGGGTGCGCCGGGGAAGCCGAGCAAGACGCTGCCCGCTTCGACGAGGGCCACGCTGCCGCCACGATCGCAAGCGGATGTCGAGTTCATGCAGGGCATGATCATGCATCATTCGCAAGCAGTGGAGATGACGGCGCTGATTGCATCGCATACCGAGAACAAGGATCTGCGGTCGCTGGGGGCGAAAATCAGCAGCTCACAGTCGGATGAAATAAAGTTCATGCAGCGGTGGCTCGCGGCACGGGGAGAAGCCGTTTCCATGGCGACCTCTTCGCTGAAAACATCCACTGGCCCGACACAAGCGATGCCGGGCATGGATATGGCGCACGCACCGATGGCCCTTATGCCCGGCATGCTTACGCCGGAGCAAATGGAGGCGCTGCGGAAGGCGAAGGGCACGGAGTTCGACCGCCTATTTTTGACGGGGATGATTCAGCACCATAATGGTGCGTTGATTATGGTGAAGGATTTGTTCGACACCGCTGGGGCGGGGCAGGACGCCGAGCTGTTCAACTTCGCGACCGATGTGGACACCGGGCAACGGGCCGAGATCAAAATTATGCAGACGATGTTGGAGAAAAAACCGTCAGAGGAGAAACGATGAACCGAGTTGCCAGTTTTGCTTTTCGAGTGGCGGTGGCGGCGATTTTCTTATTTTTCGGTTTGAACCGCACGCAGCTTCGGGCCCAAGCGCCCGCATCAGCTCCGCCCAAACAAGACGCGCCGAAGCAGGAGCCAGCCAAGCCGGAAGCAGCTAAAGAGGAAAAGGGGGAGGCGGAAGAGAATCCATTTGCTCCGAAGGCGGCTCCGCCGCTACCGGCGGGGATGACCGGGTCCGATGCCAGCGATCCGCGTGCCAAGCTGACGCCCGGGCTGTATGACGCGGGTGAAGCGTCGATGGGCATCAAGCACGTGATGCTGTTCAGGAAGCCTGAGGCGTTTCAGCTCGGGTCCGCAGATCCCGATGATCCGAGGGTACAGAAGACCCTGGGGCAACTGGGCATGGGCGGCGCCTCCAAGATGCCGAAGCCGCTGCAGTTGGTGATCGCGGAGCTGGCTTTCGCGAACTCGGATCTCGCGTTTCAGGGCAACCACCTGTTCCAGGGGAATTTTTACGGCGTGAATATCTATGACATCTCGAATCCGGCGCAGACCGCGTTGCTGACTTCGCTGGTGTGCCCGGGCGGGCAGGGTGATGTGTCGGTGTACAAAAACCTGCTGTTCATGTCCGTGGAGATGCCGAACGGACGGCTGGATTGCGGCGCGCAGGGGTTTCCGCCGGAGCCTCCACCGCCCGCCGGGGAAGAAAAAAAGCGCCGCTCACCGGCAGCGCAAAAGGACCGTTTCCGCGGCGTACGAATCTTCGACATTTCAGACGTCAAGAACCCGAAGCAAGTCGCAGCGGTGCAGACGTGCCGCGGATCGCATACGCATACTCTGGTGGTGTATCCGAACGACAAGGACAACGTTTATATCTACGTGTCGGGCACATCGTTTGTGCGCCAACCGGAAGAACTGGCGGGGTGCTCGGGTGAAACGCCGGACAAGGACCCGAATACGGCGCTGTTTCGCATCGAAGTGATCCAAGTTCCGGTGGCAGCGCCGCAGGACGCGAAAGTGGTGTCCAGTCCTCGGGTATTTATCGATCCGCGCACGGGCGCGCTGAACGGCCTGAACAACGGCGGCAGCCATGACAAGGGCGAGGAGAAGCCGGCGGACTCGAACCAATGCCACGACATAACCGTGTACTCGGCGATTGGGTTGGCGGCAGGTGCATGCTCAGGAAATGGAATTGTGCTCGATATCAAGGACCCGGTTCATCCAAAGCGCCTCGACGCGGTGAACGATCCGAACTACTCGTACTGGCATTCGGCTTCGTTCTCGAATGATGGGAGCAAAGTCGTGTTTACCGACGAGTGGGGCGGCGGCCTAGGGGCGCGCTGCCGGGCGAACGACCCGAACAAGTGGGGCGCCGATGCCATCTTTAGCCTGAAGGACAACAAGCTCAGCATGGCAAGCTATTACAAGCTGCCCGCTGCGCAGGGCGACACGGAGAACTGTGTGGCGCACAACGGCTCGCTGATTCCAGTCCCCGGCCGCGATATTGAAGTGCAGGGATGGTACCAAGGCGGCATCTCGGTTATGGACTTCACCGACGCGGCGCATCCATTCGAGATTGCCTACTTCGACCGCGGGCCGATTGATCCGAAGATGCTGGTGCTGGGCGGCGAGTGGTCGGCCTATTGGTACAATGGCAGCATTTACGGTTCGGAGATTGCCCGCGGCCTGGACGTCTTTGAACTGACCCCGACCAAGTTCCTGACCCAGAACGAAATCGACGCGGCGAAGGCGGTCAGGGTGTCTGAGCTGAATGTGCAGAACCAGCAAAAAATCGAGTGGCCTGCGCAGTTGGTCGTGGCCAAGGCGTACGTCGACCAGTTGTCGCGGTCGCAGGCTTTGCCGGCAGACCGCATCGCAGCTCTGCAGAAGGCCATCCAAAGCGCAGAGAATTCGCACATGAACAAAGGCAAGCTGGCCAAGTTGAACAAGATGGCGCCGTCGTTGGAAAAGAGCGCCACCACGGCTAAAACTCCCGCTGACGCGGCGCGGTTGCATGCTTTGGCGGATATCCTGAAGCATCCGTCAGCATAAACACATCGTGAACGCGGCGGTTTTCCGTTTAGCCCGCTTGCAGAGTTGACTGCAGGTAGGGATCACGGTTGACTTCAAGCAAAGATCCTCCGTTTGAGGTCTTCCATCCTTAATGTGCTACTCATCATTCCGCAAAATACGCCTGCTACTTATGTCTGCCTAAGCGGCTGTCTGGTCTTCCGGGTTGCCTGAAGAATGACCTGAGAAGCACTCCAGCATCTGCCGCAAATCATAGACTTGGAGGTTCCATGTCCTTGTTCAGATATATCCGCCCTCTCGGTGTGTTCGCACTCCTCGCCGCAGCCGGCAGTTGGAGTGCAAGCGCCCAGGAAGACCGGGATTCCCGGGAAATCAAGCGGGTTTTCGTAATCGCGATGGAGAATCACAACTGGACTCAGCCGACGACCGTCCCGGGCGGAATTGAGCAGGTTTTTCAGAACCCTAACGCTCCGTTCATTAACAGTCTCGTGAACGGAACCGCCCTTGCCTTCGTCGATAGCCGCGTGGAGAACATCAGCAAACACGTCTCCTACGCTACCTCTTACCACAACGTTTTAGCCACCCCCAGCGGAGCTAATCCTCATATTCATCCTTCCGAGCCGAACTACCTGTGGGCGGAAGCCGGAACCAATTTTGGCGTGCTCAACGACAATGACCCCTTTAGAGTTCCAGGCGGCACGAACCAGGACACCAATCAGCACTTGACGGGTCTCCTGCAAATGGCCGGAAAAACATGGAAATCGTATCAGGAAGACATCGATCTTATGACGAATGCCGGCGGGCAGCTCATCGATGTGCCTCTCCCACGGCATCTCAGGACTTCTCCCATCGTAAGCTTTTCGGGCCTATTTGCTCCCGGCTACCTGAATGAATACAACGATTCAAACCAGTTCAATTACGCCGTCAAACACAATCCGCAGACCTTCTTCACTGATACCAACGGCGGCGATGATACAACTCCCGCGAACCCGCTTGCCGGACATTACGCCCCTTTGCAGCAGTTGGTATTCGATCTGGCCGAGGGCCACGTAGCCGATTACGTCTGGATTACGCCCAACCAATACAACGACATGCACACTGGGCTTACAGCCGGGTTTGCGGGGCTGACCGGCGATGCAGCCAATATCAGGCAGGGCGATAATTTCCTGAGCCGGATTGTCCCCCTGATTATGTCGTCCGACGCCTACAAGGACGGCGGTGTGATCATCCTCTGGTGGGACGAATCCGAAAGCGACGGCACGACGGGGGATAACGGGGACGACTTCAACCACACGATCGGGGAGATTATCATCTCCAACCTCGCTCGTCACAACGAGAACGGCCTTCCCTACGCCAGCCCGATCGACTTTACGCATTCCTCCGACTTGCGCACCATGCAGGAAATCTTCCACGTTAAAGCCACCTCCGGCTCGTCGCCATTTCTGGGTGACGCCGCGAACGCCACCGATTTGTCCGACCTGTTTGAGCCCGGCGTAATTCCCGGGCGGCCCTAAATAATTTGCCTGGTTCCACCAATTCCAAAGCGTATCCGCCGCGGGCGCAGAGATCCATGGTCTTACGATCTCTGCGCCCTTAACTTTTGGTCGCGTGCCCCGTGGTCCGCTGGACAATATTGAAGTATTGCGCAAAATCAATTTCGTGATGAAAAATAAGAGAATCGCACTCACAATTTGACTGCCCTTCTTCAGCATACCCGTGGAGGGAGGAGCAGTAGTCACTGGTATCTTCTTAACTCTCAGCCGCTGTTGCAGAATCTTAAATCGGTTATTTGTTTCCCTGCCCTTGCGCCAGCCTCACAAAAAGGTGCACAATCCGCCTGCCTGGAGTCGGCAGCCGGCTCGTTGCCCATGGAATGACTGGCAGCGAATCTCTTCCAACTAGCACATCACCCAAATCGAAGGACGGCACAATGCGGCGCACATTTACAGCTATCACTTTAATTCTCGGCTTCACCATCTCCAGCACGGCGCAGACCAAGCCGCCCGTGCCACCAGCCGACTACGGCCAGTGGGAATCGCTTTTCACCATTCGCGAATACGGCGGACTCTCTCCCGACGGCAAGTGGCTGGCCTACGGCATCAACCGTTCGAATCGCAACAACGAGCTCCGCGTCACCAACGTCGCCGACGGCACCACCAAGACCGCCCCGTTCGGCGCGCAGCCCGCTTTTTCTTCCGACTCCCGCTGGGTCGCCTACGCCATCGGCTACTCCGAAGCCCAGGAAGAAAAAATGAAGAAGGATAAGAAGCCCGTACAGAAAAAGTTGGGCCTTCTGAACCTCGCAACCGGCGAACAAGTCGTGGTCGATGGCATTGAGTCCTTCGCTTTCAGCCCCACGGGTACGTATCTCGCCCTGCGCCGCTATCCGCCCGAGAAAAAAGAGTCCCCGGATTCTGCGGCAGCCTCAGAAACTAGCGATGACACGCCCGGTGCAACTCTTCTTCTTCGCCAGCTTTCCAGCGGCCGCGACACTTCCTTTGGAAATGTCTCGGAATACGTTTGGCAGGACCTGCCGAAGCGCGGCACGCTTCTCGCCATGGCCGTCAACGCCGAAGACAAGACCGGCAACGGCGTCCAGATTTTTAATTCCGAAACCGCTGCTGTCCGCGTTCTCGATTCCACTGCATCCGTTTACAGCGGTCTCGCCTGGCGCAAAAAGAGCGCCGATCTCGCCGTCTTGCGTTCGAAAGCCGACGACCACCGCGAAGGTCCCACGCAAGTCGCGCTCGCCTGGACCCACGTTGGCGAATCCTCCGAAGCCAATCATCTCTACGATCCTTCGGCCGATACCAAATTTCCTTCCGGCATGCGCACCGTTGCATTCCACAAGCCAACCTGGGCCGAAGACGGCGATATCGTCTTCCTCGGCATAGCCAAGTGGGAAGATAAAATCGCGGATGCAAAGAAGCCCGCAGGCGCCGAAGGCGATGCCGCAAAAACTGCCGCGCCGACAAAAGAATCTGCAAAAGAAAAAGACGAAGACGAACCGCCCAGCGTCGCCGTTTGGAACTGGCATGACGTCGAAGTCATGCCTCATCAGAAACTCAGCGCCAAGCGCAATCGCCAGAAAAACATGCTCGCCGCGTGGAACGTTTCGAACGGTCAATTTGTCCAGCTTGGAAAGGATCTGTTCGAGGAAGTCACGCCCTTCAAACACCAGCAATTCGCCGTCGCCGCAAACTGGTCCAGCTACGCCATGGAGCGCAGCATCGGCCGCCCCGCGGCTGATATTTCTCTCGTCGATCTTTCGAATGGCACGCGCACCAAAATCCAGGACCGCCTCAACGATGATTATTACGTCGAAGTCTCTCCCGGCGGACGCTACCTCCTTTACGTCCATGACGATCACTACTGGACCGTGAATACCGCGACGCACGCCATCGTGAACATTACAAAAAATGTTCAGACTTCTTTTGTGGACAAAGAAGCGGACTACACCATCAAGCAAAAACCCGCTTTCGGCTACGCCGGTTGGACCAAGAACGATGCGGCCGTAATTCTCTACGACAAGTTCGATCTTTGGCAGGTCGCACCGGACGGCTCACGCGCCGTCAAACTCACTGACGGTGCCGCGGAACAGGTGCGGCATCGCTACGAAAAGCTGGACCCCGAAGAAGAATGGATTGACACGGAGAAACCGGTCTATCTCAGCTTGTTTGGCATCTGGTCAAAAAAGTCCGGGTTCGCGCGGCTGAAACCGGGCGCTTCCGGTGCGATGGCGGAAGAGCATCTCACGTGGCTCGATAAGAGCGTCGATCGCCTCGCAAAAGCCAAAGACGCCGACGCGTTCGAATATGTTTCGCAAACGTTCGTCGAATCGCCGAACGCTTTCGTTGCCGGCCCCGATCTGAAGGATTCGAAACAAGTCACAAAAACAAATTCGTTCCAGAGCAATTACGCCTGGGGCAGGGAAGAGTTGATCGAATATAAAAACAGCCGCGGCGAACGGCTGCAAGGCGCGCTCTATTACCCCGCGGGCTACGATTCCTCGAAAAAATATCCCATGATCGTTTACATGTACGAAAAGCTTTCCGACGGCTTGCACCGCTACAGCGCTCCTGCCGAGAGGAATTACTACAGCGTGAGCGCCGCCAACGCTCACGGATATTTTCTCCTCGAGCCCGACATCGTCTTCAAGCCCCGCGAGCCTGGCGTTTCCGTGGTTGATTGCGTCACCTCCGCGGTGAAAAAAGTCATTCAACTCGGCGTGGTCGATCCGAAAAAAATCGGGATCATGGGCCACTCGTGGGGCGGATTCGATTCCACTTATCTGGCTACTCACACGACGGATTTTTTCGCCGCCGCCGTTGCGGGAGCGCCCATCACCGATTTAATCAGCAATTACGGCAATCACCACTGGAGTTCCGGAATTGCGGAAACTGATCACATCGAAACCGGACAGCAGCGCATGGAAGTCCCGGTCTACGAGGATTTGCAGGCGTACATTCGAAATTCCGCGGTCTTTGGCGTGCAAAACATGACCACGCCGCTGCTGATCGAAGTCGGCGACAGCGACGGCACGGTCTTTTTTCACCAGGGCATCGAACTTTACAACATTGCGCGGCGCGCGAAGAAAAATGTCGTGCTCATCGAATACGCGGGAGAGGATCACGGCTTGCGGAAAAAAGCCAACCAGATCGATTATCAGCGGCGCATTTTCGCTTGGTTCGGCCACTACCTGAAGGACGAAACCGCCGCGGCGTGGATCAGCAGCGGCGAGAGTTTCCTCGACCACGAACGAGAACTGAAAAAACTAAAAGCCGGCGATGCCAAAGCGTCCGCCGGAAACAACTGACGCTGAAGCAACGCAGCTTCCGAATCCTCGCTCGGGCTTAGGATGGGGCGCGCGCGCCATTCATCTGCGTTCCGGGCTGCGACAGCTGATTGTATTCGCGGCTCGAACTTTCCGGCAGCAGCACCCACAGCGTGTAAACTCCTAGCGCCGTTCCCAGCGGGAATCGCAGCAGCGCCAGGCACCCGATGGCAATTCCCAGCACCCGCGCCCATGGCTCGCGCTCAAACAGCCCCCAAGCCAACACCAGGTGCAGCACGCCGAACATCGCCAGGAAAATCCCTACCGAGAAAAGTCCCGCTGAGAAAGGGAAGTCCATGCCCCAGCGGCCCCGCAACGGCCAGACCTCCGGACCGGACCATCCGCGCACAAACGGAAAGAAGAGCCTGCCGAAAATCATGATGGAACTCACCGCTGCCAGGCGGAAAATGCCATTGATGAGCCAGAGCCACGCGAGCAGGTGGATGTTTCGCCGCACGCGGGTTTCGTCGCCGCGGGTGGCAGCGGGAAGCGCGCTCGTTCCCGCCGCCGCCGGCCGCACCGCCGCCGGCAGGGGGCCGACGGCCTTTCCGCAACTCGTGCAGAACTGCACCCCGGAGGCGAGCTGGGTGCCACAACGGTCACAATACATGGTCCATCCCTCCTGCCAGATAATACGCTCGGGGGCGGAATAAGTTCCAGGCTTGATCCATGCTCCGCAGGTCGAGCCGTGCCTACAAGGGTTAGCGAACGTAGGTAAATCGGGAGCTGGGCCTACCTGCAGCTGGCAGACTCCCGCACTTCAAATAGACAGCTGGCACGTTGAGAAGAAAGAGGTTTGTGAGAAGTTAAGGTGGAAAGGAGGTGCGGGAGGGGTATGATTTGAGGGGAAGAAGGAAAAGTGCTGGAGGAGAGCCATAAGATGGATGAGGAAAAGTCAGTGAGCCCACGTTCGAGCGAGCCAGCCAAGACGGGGAAAAAGATGTGCTCGTGCGGGCACCGCGCCAACAAGCACGCCGCATTCAAGTATGCCTGCCAGGCGCCGGGTGGCTACAAAGGGTTCTGTCCGTGCATGGTGTTCATTCCGAAAGGTCAAGGAGGAGGCAAAAAGCAGTTCCCACGATTAATGCCAAGCGCGAAGAAGTGAAGAGTAGGACGCGGGCGAAAGCAGGCCCTCCGAGAAGGCATGATCTCGTAACATCTGGCACGCCTTTCCCTTCCGTAGTATCGTGCTTCACCCTCAGGAAAGAACCCACTGTATAAGAGAAGGTGCCGAACTCCCCGCGCAAATTGTTCATGAAAGCAGGCGGGGCGGGAAGAGTTTTCAGTTGTCAGAAGGAGAAGAATTAAGACAGAGGACACAGAGAGCAGTGCACTCGGAGAAGAGAGAAGCTCAGAAGAGCCGAGGCGGCGAGAATCAATGCACGAGCCGCACGGGCCTGCGCGAGGGGCTGGCGGGCCCTCAACCGTTACGTTTGGTGGTGCTGGGGCCGGCAGGCGGGCCAGCGAGTTGAACGCGGTCGATGATGTCGCCATGAAGCGTGGTGCAGGCGACCCTGAGACTGCTAGCGGTGGCCATAGAGTCGCGCAACTGCTGCACGATTTCATCGAAAGATGGATTGTTGCGGAAGAGTTTGTAGAAACGGGCGGACTCGAGGAAGGCGACTTCGAGATAGGCGAGGCCTTTGCGTTCGCGGACTTGTGCGACGGTCATCTCGCGAAAGGTGACTTTTCCTTGCCGAGAGCGTTCCGATGCGCTCATGACAATTCCTGAGGGACAACCACGGACGGCGTCCTAGCACTCATTGGACCTCCGAAAGCATGCCGGTGCGGCTGCCGCAATCAACGAGCGCAACCGCGAGGCGTGTCAGCACGTTATCAGATTTTGATAGGCGATAAGAGTGGCGTTCGTCTGAACGTAATTCGGGTCAGTGCCGAACTGCGTGCCGGCAAAATTGTTGGGCCAATAGGCCGAGCCCGGCTGGATGGAGTACATCGAGACGTTGGCGTTGGCGCTACACGTTTTGTTTTGCTGGGCGGCGAGCCAGGTGCTCAGGAGCACGGGCTTATCAAACATGCCGGGATCGATGACCAACAAAAGCACGGCGAAACGCCCGAGGCGGACACGCACGAGAGGCGCGACGTGATACCACCAAAAAACGCAGCAGCCGCCCCATTTGTTGGCTTGCACGGCGAGGGTGTCGCTGCCCTGGTTGGCGAAGCTGAAGATTTTCTCGCAGCAGTAGTGGTATTTCTGGGTGATGATCCAGCGCATCTTGTGGGCGCGGGCGTAGCAACCGTCAATCACGTATTGAAAAGGGATGCAGGGAGAAATGTTGAAAGGGCCGCCGAGGCTACAGGTTTGCTTGGCGCAGAAGTCGAAGATTTTCTTTGCTTTTTTGTAGCTGGGAATGATGCGCTTGCAGTAATGGAAGCAGCGAAACCGGCGGTGGTAGTGGAGGAGGTTGAATTCGGTGGGATCGACAGAGGCGACATTGACGCGAAGGCTGCGGTCCGGCTCTTCGAGGAGGATATGAAGCTTTTCAAACTCGCTGCGTTCGCGGCCGGAAGGCTCGGCGATTCTGTGGATGAGACCTTCGCTGGGATCGAAATGGGCTTTTAACGGGGTTTTCTTGCGAAGGGCGTCCCTGAGGAGCGCGGCAGATTCGCGGCCAAGTTTGCCGGTGGCGCCGAGGCGGAAGATGGCTTGGCGCTGGTTGAAGAGGTACTGGGTCTCGCCTTTGACTTTACGAATCGCGGCAAGAGTGACGATTCCGGTTTCTCTTGTGGATGGCATGAGGGAACCTCCTGGTGGATGGTGAAGAAGAGGAGCAAAACGTTTCGTAGGAGGATGGAAGGGTTTGAATACTTGCCGCTACGAAGACGAGGATTTGCCGAGAGGAAAGAGAGTGGGCTCGGCGGGAGGAGTGGAGGCGAGGGCGTCGAGTTCGGGGTAGTGCTGGCGGAGAGGTTCGGGGACTTTGACTTTGGCGCCTTTGAGGATGTGGATGAGCTGGAGGGCGTTTACTACCGCTTTGCCTTGGAAATGGTTGTTGGTGACGACGAAAGTGTCGCGAGCGTGTTCGGAGACTTTGTGAACGCGGGTGATCCACGGGGCGAGCTCTTCGGTGGAGTAGAGATAGTTGTAGCGCTCGTGAGCGGGGATGGCGCTGTCGTCGGAGAACCAGGTGTCGTAGCGGCGGCCATGAAGACGGACGTAACCGATGGGAGAAGTAGCTTGGGCCGAAGGAGCGAGAGAGCGGCCGATGATGGGCTGGTCGATGTTGCAGAAGCCGGCGCCGTGTTCGCGAAGGAGAGAGAGCGTTTCGGGAGAGTTCCAGGTGTCGTGGCGGACTTCGACGACGAGAGGGTAATCGCGAAAGCGGAGGAGAACGGCGGAGAGATAGGCGGTTGTTTCCCTGGTGCGATGAAAAGAAAAAGGAAATTGAAGAAGGATGGCACCGAGTTTCCCGGCGGCACGGAGAACGTCGAAGCCGGCGCGGACGGCGCGTTCATCGGCGGCGGTGGCGCTGGGGTCGTGGGTGAATTTTTGCCAGAGTTTGGCGGTGAAAACGAAGCGGGGATTGGCGGAGACAAGATCGATCCAGTGGGTGGCAAAATCGGGGCGCAGGGGCTGGTAGAAGGAAGTGTTGATCTCAATGGTGTCGAAGAATTCTGCGAGATAGGCGGCTTCGTGGAAACCTTTGGGGCGGCGCGAAGGATAAACGTAGCCAGCCCAGTCCGGATACGACCAGCCGGCGGGGCCGATGCGCAGAGTGCGAGCGGGCGACGGAGATGAGTCCAGCGAAGTATGCCCGGCGACGGAAGGCGAGGAAATGTGGGTCGCGCTGGAGGGGGCTGGAGGTTTTCGTGTGCGGCGCGGCATGGAGATGGCGCAGCGGATGCGCTGGGAGCAGAGTAGAGGGAAGGGCGGAGAAGTGTCAACGCGAACGGACGTAAGAGGCGGTTGCGGCGGCGGTTGGGGGCTGCTATGCTTTTGCTGATGTGGAGCGAAAGCAGTTCCGCGTCCCGCCTTCCTTCTTCACAATGTCCTATAGGTGCACCCATGAAACTGTCCATCAGTTATAAGCACGTCGAGCTGCACAAGCCGGTCGAAGACGAGGTCGAGCGGCACATCAGCAAATTGCAGAAATTGCTGAAAAGCTATTCTCCCGACCTGGTGCTGTTGCACGGCGGGTTTTCCATCAATCCCCGCACAGAGGAAAACTCGTGCACCCTGAACCTGTCGCTGCCGTCGGGAACGCTGCATGCCACCGGCACCGGCGCGGCGGCACGGACCAGTTGCAAGAAAGCGTTCGGCGAGTTGGAAGCGCAGGTGAAAAAACACCAGTCCAAGCTGCGCAAAGATTACGAATGGAAGAGGAAAAGGCGCCCGAGTTTGCGCGCGGAAGCGATTTCCTGAGACGTCACGCTGCCACCTGTAACACGTGCTGGCTCGGGAGCCTGAAACAGCGGATCGATCCGCACGGCGCCAGTAAACCCCGTCTAGGCTTGGGCTAGGGCACACCAGATAAGAGCCGTTGGGCTAAACACCAGCGATGCCTTTATTCACCAATATTTTGACTTCGACGCGACGGTTCTCCGCTCGTCCCGCCTTCGTCTCGTTGGATGCAGTTGCTCCATATTCTCCCATCGCACCCGGAGCGACGATATGCCGTACCGGCACCCCGCCCTGCTGCATCAAGAAAGTTATCACCGCTTTTGCGCGTTGCTCGCTTAGTTCCGTGTTCATCGTGGCGCTGCCGGTCGAGTCCGCATAACCCGTCACCTCGATGATGTATCCGGTAAGTCCTTTCGCGGTTTGCGCTAGTTCTTTGAGTTCTTCCTGGTCTTTCTCTGAAATCTTGAAGCTAGCAACATCGAATTTCACGGTTGCTTCGCCCTTCACATCATATTCTGCTAATGCGGTAAAACGATTTGTGTTCTCTTCGATGTCTTTTATGTTTTGTTCCGTTTGCTGTCTGTTTGCCGCAATATCCTGCTGATTTGCCGCGATATCCCGCTGATTTGCTGCGATATTCCGCTGATTGGCGGCGATGTGTTTGTTGTGGCTCTCAATGGCCCGCATGTTTGCAGCGACCTGCTCTGCGGTGGGCTGCAAGCCGGCCTGGATCATCTCGGCCGTTTCGAGGTCATCTCCATCTACAGTAATCGTTTTCGCAACTACCCGCCCCTGACTATCGGGCACCCCGTCCACTCTCACTTTGAGTCCCGGTATCAGCACGGTATCTGCCATTTCTTCTTTGGCCAGACCAAAGAGACCCCTATCGTCCTTCGTTCTTGTGTCCCCGGTGAGGACCACAGTAACGTTTCCATTCGGCCCGCTAACGATCAAGGTTTCACCCGTTCGAGAAATGATCATCCCCTTGGTTTGTGTTTCGTCTCGGCTTGCGCCAAATGCCGATAGGCACGCGAGAAAGCACACTGCTGACAAGCTCACAGCAATTCTGATGCGGTGTCTCTGCATAGATTCCTCCCACTCTTTAAGTCCTTACAAGTTAGCCTGGCGTCCGATACCCGGAAATCTGTGACGCCCCCGCTGGTCTCCTTTTGTAAGCGAGAGCCTGGCGACAGCCATACTGTTAGTTCTGACAGGGGAGTCGTTTAAGAGGGCCTCTTAATGTGCCATTCGCGGTGTCCGTTGGAGAGACGTGACCAGATCAATGCGGGTCTTTTCAGGTCCCAGACTTTTCCAAGTAAACATGATTTCTTTTTTGGCATTTCGGGTGGACACGGGCCCGGCTTCGCGGTGGACTTCGTCAGTATGGTGGGCGTAGGTGCATTTTCTAAGAGAATCGAGGAGGCGGCTGGCCCAATCTTCATGAGATACCCCAGACTGGAAGTGGGGCCGCCTCCTCCGCCCTCAACGAAAGGCTAGTTCCACGTGCACTTTGTTGGAACTGTCAAAACAAACAGGCATGAGCGGTACCCATACTTTCTGGAAAAATGAAGGAGGCGGCCAGTTCTTGTCGAGTATTCCCTGGGGGGAGGCCGCCTCCTGTGTGTCGATGAGTGACAGGGTAGTTGTCCAACATAGTTTTTGGAACTGTCAAAACCAACAGGGATCAGCCAACGAAGGAAAACCTGTATCTGTGTACCTACGCGTTCTGGGGGCGAATTGCATCAACTGCCACAGGTTATATCGGACGCGCTTGATGTGATGAAACGACTGTCACAGGCTGTGGACAAGCCGATCTTGACTAACGGCAAGCCAGTTAGCGATGCGCTGGTATTTTTACCAGCTTGTGCATCCGATTCGTTCCGAAGTTAAATCACCGACGTGCAGACGGATCTTTTGCACGTGTGCACATGGAGGAAACCTAATGCCGATAAAGACCCCGAAAGAGCTTTTTGTGATGCTGCTTACCGATGTACGACAGGGTACCGAAAAAGCTGAAAAGATCTACGAGGAGCTTGGAGAGCTGGTTCAGGATCCTCAGATCAAAGAAGCTTTGCAGGCACGAGCGTTCGTGTCAGGCAAGGTTGCTGCCACACTCGACGAGTGCTTCAGGCTTCTTGGCGAGCAACCCGCAAAACTCACTGGAAAGTTACAGGAGATGCTGCTTGAGGACTTCCGCAGAGAGTTAGCTGAGATCCAGGGTCCCCTCGCCAGGCGCATTTTTGCATTAGTGAAACTCAATCATCTTGCGCAGTTTAGGGTTAGCGAGTACCGCGCCTTGATCGCAGCCGCAGAAGCCGTGGGGCATCATGGAGTCAGCCTGCTATTGGAAACCTGCCTTGCGGACAGGCTGACGTTTGTGGAACGGACACAACGTTTCCTCCGAGAATTGGTTGAGGCGAGGATAGCTGAACGGGCAGCAGCAGCATCGGCGTAGGACGTTAACAAAAGTCCCGTTGACACCGGTCCGCCTGCAAACCGAGGCGGACCGGTGCAGTCGCCCAAGTTCGTCGGCTCGTATTCGGTGCAGGATTGGCAATCAGTAGCAAAGGTTGTGGACATGAAGCGAGTGAAGCGAGACAGCGGCCGGGCTGTGGTTGGTCTGCGGCGCGAGTGAATCGAACAATGCAGCGCACGCCCCGAATAGTGAATAATATAATTGGTTCATTCCAAAGTTGAAAAGAGTTGCCCCACAGGCTGGACCGACAAACGGTTCCTCTACAATGCGTTCAAGGCAGTCCCCATCGCGCTGGAGGATCTGGAAGGGCAGCCTCTTTTCGTTAATCCGGCCCTTTGTTCGATGCTCGGACCCAGCGAAGAGGAAATGCGTGGCAAATGTTGGGTCGACTTTTCTCCTCGCGAGGGTGCCGAGCTAGTCGGCGGTGACCTTTCGATTGACTCCCACTTGCAGCAAGGAACCACCATACCCGCCCCGCGTGCCTCTGAGTCCTAGAACAATAGTCGCATATCCAGATTCTTCCTGGCGCAAGACTCCCTGACTTCCGCCGCGCACTGCGTCTTTTCCTCCCCTCACCATGAATCGGGCCGCTTGCCAACATGTTACCGAGGTAAGGCAAGTTATTGCCGGAGGGCAACGACAGCCGTCGCCTAAGAAGCTAGTCTTGCCATTTGGGCTAGCTGTCTAGGTGCAGCTGCGGAGGAAGGTATGGAGTACTCGGTCACAGTAATGCGCACGCCGGTTCGGGAGTCGAAAGAAGTTCTCTACTGCCTGACGTACCGAAGGGAATGGGTGCCCGACCGGAAGTGCTGGCGGGACATGTTAGTGGGGCAACGTAGAGTGTGATTTAGTCGTGATCGTCATCCAGAAAAACCATATTTCTTCTCACCGTCGATCCCGCAAACCAAGGAACATAGGGAGCTTAGTTCTGCTCTTGAACGAGTGGAATCTGCGAAGCCAGCTGAATATCAAGCAGCGCCTGGAACCGGCGATCCAATTGGAAGAAGGTAGCAACCACTTGCCCCGGTACGGCCTGGCTGAAGATAAGCAGGTATTTGACGCGCAATTGAGCGATCCGCTCGTCTATAGCAAGAGATTGCTTTGCTAGCCTCGACGCCTGCTCATCGGTCATGGTGCCCCACTGGTCGGCATATTCCCGGATCAAAGCGGTCTGCTGATCGCCAATCTTTGAGAGTTCGGCGCTGTATTGGTCATAAAGGGGCCAGAATTTGGTTGCTTGGTCGGGTGTCAGCTTCAAATTAGCGGCGATCAGTTGCTTCTTTCGAGAGCGGATGTCTTCGCGAAGTAATTTAATATCTTGGTCGACGCTAGAGTTGGTTTTAGTTGCAGCTTGAGATGGTTTCTGTCCCTGAGCATAAGGTTGGCGGTAATTCGCAAAATACGCGCTAGCAAGAACGACCAGGACCGTGAGTTTGCCAATCATTGGGTTTCCTTTGCCGAGTTGAAAAGAATGATTTCACTCCTTACCCCTGATATGGTCCATCGACCATGGTGGTGCCTAGACTGGTCGATTTTCGATTACGCTAATGGAGAGACACACCTGTCAGTATTGACAGCAATTGCTACCGCCCAAAGTCTGCCAACGTGAAAGGCCCTTGCTGGTACTTCACTCGGCGGGTTACCCCTTTTATCGAATAGGGATTGGTCCATGCTCCTGAGCAATCAGCTCCCGTCTTCCTTAAACCCTACAAGAACAGGGGCAGCTAATCTGCTCGTGGTGTTTCTGGTCAAGCAAAAGTAAAAGTCGCTGCGTGGTAGATCATGTCAAATTCTTTAAAGCTCTGGGCCAGCGAGTCAAGGACCTCCGCAAAAGGCGCGGCTACAGCCAGGAAGATATGATTGCGTTCGGATTTTCCGCTCGCCATTGGCAACAGATCGAAGCGGGCCGACCAATCACAATGACCACTCTTCTGAGGATTTGCGATGCGTTCAAAGTTCGAATTGCCATAGTTGTCCGTGGCACAGACAGAAAGGTATACCGCGATTAAGGAATATGAATAGCCTCATTGCTCCAAGGCAACGACAGAAAGTGGCCGGGGACATAGCGTACAAGAGCAGGTTGGTCGAAGAAACGCGCAAGTCATTTTTCACTGCGCAGGCACCACCGCACGTATGCCCTGACGGACCATGGCTTGTGCAGAGTGTACGAATATCTTTTGAAGGGCGGAAGCATGATCGGCAAAGTGAAATGGTTCAATAACGCCAAGGGATACGGCTTTATCGGTCGGGAGGATGGTCCCGACGTTTTTGTTCATTATTCCGCGATACAAGGTCTCGGATACCGCACTTTATCAGAAGGAGATTCCGTCGAATTTGAGATCGCGGAGGGTCCCAAAGGCCCCCAAGCCGCCAATGTTGAAAGAAAACCTGAGCGAGCATTCTTGCAGGAAGAATGAAAACAAGTCATTTGCTGCTGAAGTGTAATTGATTCTATGGCTAGCAGAAGTCAAGTCTGGACTTCCGTTCATTCCCAAACCTCCGATACAAAAGCCTTTCGCTGGAGAGCGGACTCGGCGGCCAGAACGAGTTCTTTCTGAATCCGCGACTTGAAAACATAAGCGATCGCTCCTGCTAGTAGCGCGGCCTCTACAATTCCCGGTCGGTCTCTAATGAACAAATCACGACATCCGGACTATGCGAATGGCCGGCCAATTTCTTGGCAATTTCTATCTCGCTAAGTCCCGGCATCTGCAGGTCCAGGACAAACTGGTCGCACTTTGGACGTTGATAGCGCCATAAGAAGACGATTGGTGGGGCCGTGGCCTATCCCCCCTGGACCAACTTGACACAGCCCGAGTCTGCGTATCAGGTGCAGGAGCCACGACCCTACTGAACTGAGGTAACCACTACGAGGTAGATGGTGTCGTTGCGCGGTAGCATCCTTCTCATCCTAATAGCGCAAAAGAACAGTTGAGCCCTGTGCTTCAGTCCATGGCGTGCCTCCCTGGCAGACGTCTTTTGCGCGAGGCGCACTCCCCAGAATGAGAGCCCCTAGTCGTTTTGACAGGTGTCCGCATACCGTGGTGTGGCCTAGAAAAATTGGGTGTGGGAGTAAATGCAAACTGGCGCAGCACTCGCCAAAGTTTGTGGGCCTGCTAAGTGTAGCGCGTGTACGGAAGAAGAGACGTATCGAGTATAGTGGCTATGATTTCGCGAATTATGAAGGACATTGCTCTCCTCGCACTCTTCTTCTCCACAGTGTCTTTCTCTAGTGCAGTTTTCGCACAGCGTCCCACGTCGAACCAAGTACTCCTCACCCCGAAGATCCAGAAAGAGTTGGGCAAGGCTTTGGAAGCATTGCGCATGGCCAAACCTGAGCAAGCGCTGAGTCATCTAGAAGCAGCCTATCGCGCGGCACCCAATCATCCAACTGTGAATTATCTTTTTGGCGTTTATTTCCAGCAAATGATGGATCGTAATAGGGCCATATCGCACTGGACAAAGACTCTTGAATTTGACCCTAAGCATGTTTCTGCGTTGCTTTCCTTGAGCGAGGCCCTGATGTACGAAAACAGGCTGCCCGAGGCAGAAATGTACGCGACGCGCGCCGTAGAGGCTGATCCCTCGTCGTGGCGGGGGCACGCAATCCTGGCTGAAGTTCTCTTGAAAGAACATTTTACGGAGAATGCTATCGAGGAAGCTGATCACGCGCTGGAGCTAGGACACGAGCAGGCCGCGATCGTGCAGCCGCTGCGCGCACTGGCCATGGCAGAAGGCGGGGAAAAAGAACTCGCTGCAAGAGTTCTCATAGAATACATTCAGGGTCATCCGAAGGACACTGCAGCCCGCAGGCAGCTCGAGCGCTTCCAGGCACCGGAGGTGACGGTTACTGCCGGTAGCGATGCCTCTGCGGACAGGGTCAGGCCAGCTCAGAGGATAGAACCAGCCATCGCACTGCCCCTGCCGTCGAACTGGTTGCCTCCCGACGTGGACGAGAGGGTACCTCCCGTGGAACCGAAGACTGTGTGCTCACAGGAGGAAGTGGTCCAGAAGGCGGGAGAGCGAATCGAGGAATTCGTCACAAATGTGGACCGCTTTACGGCCACTGAATTCCTGGAACACGAATCTATCAGTAAGTGGGGAATCGCAAAGTTTCCGGAGACTCGCAAGTTCGATTATGCCGTGAGCATCAAGCAATACAGGCCGGGTTACTTTGACGTGATGGAATACCGAGGCAACAAATATTCGCCTGTAGAATTTCCGGCTGGCGTTGAGACACTTGGGCTACCGGCATTGTCGCTAATCTTTCACCCGAGTAATGCCGGACACTTTTCGATGAATTGCGAGGGTCTAAGCCAATGGAATGGAATCCCGACGTGGCAGGTTCACTTCCGCCAACGGCCGGACGAGCCAAATACGACTCGCGGGTACAGGATTGGCGAGAACGGTGTTTCTCATCCAGTGGCGTTGCGAGGACGCGCGTGGATCGCCGCAGATAGCTATCAGATCGTGCGCTTGGAAACGGATCTAGTGGCCACGCTGCCGGAAATCCGTCTCTTAACCGATCACGTGGTGGTGGAATATGCGCCGGTACGGTTCAAACATCAAAATGTAGAAATGTGGCTGCCCCAAAGCGCCGAACTATATTCCGACTGGGAAGGAAAGCGTATTCACCGGCGCCTCAGCTTCAACAATTACATCCTTTGTTCCGTCGATGAGAAACAAAGCATCTCAGAGCCCAACCGGAAACGAAAAAACGAACAGCGAACTGAGCGTTGAGCCGGCCTTCATTGGGTGATTGAGCGCCGGCCTACCTCGACGACATTTAAAGCAGACTCCTCCCCGCTCGTTGCTATCTTTTTTCTCACACGTGCCGCCCCAGATGGCCTAAACCAAAGCAAAAGATCTGTCAGATTTGACAGTTCCGCGCTCGGCAGTAAGAGCAGAGTATGCGCGTGTTGAAGCAAGGTAGGCACAAACTCCGCATATCAGAAGGGTTGTGATAAATGGGAAAGTTTTCAGGAGGAAGAAGCTATCGAATGGCAAAACTGAGCCTGTTTGTCATTGGATTTTTAGCCACGGCTTTTGTTATCCCCGCCCACGGTGACCAGGGGCAGGCAACGCAGGATAAGGTGAGTCAAATTAACTTGCATATAGGAGGCGGCATAGGAGTTCCGCTGAACCCCACAGGCAAGTTCGCCGGCGTTAGCGGGACGTTCCAGGCCGGGGCCGGGCCAAATCTCGGGAAACATCATTCGATCGTAGGGGAGTTCATGTGGCATGGGTTGCCGCCGAACCGCAATTCTCTGTTGCCCATTTTAAATGCTCTTTGTTTGCTGAATCCTCCGGCGAACCCGAATCTACCTTGTTCATTGGCCTCCATCAACGCAACCGACAATCTTTACGCCCTGACAGCAAACTATCTGTACCACAGAGAAGGAAGACTCTTCGGCTACTACGCCACTGGAGGGGGAGGGTGGTACTATCGGCGGGCCGAACTGAAGAACTTTACTGTGCCATCAGGCACTCCATGCGTTCCCGCATGGACTTGGTGGGGTTACGTGTGCCAGGGAGGATCTGTGGTATTAGGCAGCTCAGGCATAAGCTCTGGAGGTGTGAACGGGGGCGTTGGCGTTACAGTCGGGCAGGCGTCAGGCTTCAAATTCTATATCGAGGCCAGATATCATTATTCACCTCAAGGTGGTCGAATTTCTACGCATGTGCTTCCGGTTACGCTAGGGGTTAGATGGTGAGGCGGAATACGAGAGTCTGACAGAACTCCAGAGAGCTTTTTTCCCGCCTGCGCGCAGCGGCTGGTCATACACGATGATAGCTTCTCCTTCTGCATAATGTTCCCCTCGTGCTCCCATCACTGAGTACCTTTATCAGCTCAACGCTTTCAAAATGATCTTGGCGAGCAACCAGAAACATCCTGCCGCTATGGCCACTAGACCCCAGAGGAAAGTGAAGGAATTTGAAGTTGGAGCTTTATTTGGCGCCTTTTCTTGGCACTCGTTGCCTGATCGCTCTGACGTATGCTCGCACCCTTGCGAAAATTCATATTCGAGTGATCTTAGGTAAGCGTCGACCTCTTGCTTGGTTGCCGATCCGTTGTCAGCCTCCATCTTGATGCAACCTAGCCAGAAGGTCCGCTTTCGGGTTTGCCACCGCAGGGCCGCAAAACTGGCGAGCTCACCATTTGTAACAGCGGCTATGGGCTTCCGCCAGTTAAGATCGTGGACTTTAATGACAGTGCATTTACAAATCCGGCTAGCCATTAGACCCTCCTTAAGTTCGCTGGCGTTGCCTAGGCGACGCACGTAACCACGCACAACCCACTGGGTACCAATCAAATACCGGCGCCTGTCGCGGCAAAGAGGCCAGCAGCTAGGTGCTGACTGTCCGCTGCTCTCCAGCTAATCTCACGTCAACGCATCCCTTTTGCAGAGCTGTTAGCGATTTCAGCTAACGCAGACCGGTTAAAATCTTGCGGGATTTCCTTCTTGGGAGTACCGCCAAGGAGCTTTCGCAACCGAAGATGAGCTTTGTGCAATTGGGACTTTGACGTTTCAATCGAGTGGCCGAACATCTCAGCGATTTCCCTGTGCCGGTAACCTTGGATATCGTGAAGAACGAGCGCTGCCTTGTAGCCGTCCGGCAACACCTTGATAGCAGACTCAAGATCGATGCGGTCTAACACACCGCTCAGATTTAAGTCCGTCACGCTGATCTCGCGGTAAGAACTTTCGTTGCATTCGTCGGTCTCCTCAAGTGCAACCCACCGCTGTCTGTTCTTGCGGAAACGCATTAGGACGCTGTTCGTGGTCAAGCGGTAGAGCCACGATGAAAACGCTGATTCACCGCGAAATGTATTGATTTTATAAAAAAGGCAAACGAATACGTCCTGAGTTGCGTCTTCGGCTTCAACCGGATCCCGTAACATGCACAAGCAGATGCGCTGGACATACTCGCGATAGCGTCGGTAAATAAGATCGAATGCTTTGACATCGCCCCTGTTAAATAGCTGAATTGCCCTCTCCAAGGACAACGTGGCGCTCTTCCCCGGTTTGAATCGCGGCATTATCCACCCTGCCTAAACGGTATGTGCAGGGCAGAGTGGAGAACACTGCCAAAAGTGACAGGGGCCTGATTGAGCCGCTTTTACCGAGGCAAGCCAGCAAATCGATCCTTTCGACAGGGCATTGACGACTGCATATTACCGTGAGGACGCATGTCGTGTTTGCTTGTGGTCATTGACAGAAGCTGAGTTGAGGGGTATAGGTGACGGCAAGCTGCGAGGTTCGGAGGAACAATGGCAGCAAGCCGGGCGGCGCTGTTTTTTCTTGTTTGTGCCATATCTGTGGGTGCTAAAGGGGTGTCTGTTGCGCGCGCACAAGCGCGTTCGGAGACCCATATTGTCGTAAATGTTGCGTTGGTACAAATTCCCGTAACGATCTTCGACGATAAAGGCGCTGTTGCCACCAGCCTGCAGAAGAGCGACTTTCGGCTCTTTGATGATGAAGTTGAGCAAAGAATTCTTTATTTTGAACGAGAGCGCGTGCCCGTCTCGTTTGTAGTTCTTGCGGACTTAAGCTCCAGCATGACGAGAAAGATTCCCTTCGTTCAGGAAGCTGCTCTTTCACTGCTTGACTCATTGGAGGAGCAAGAGCAATACCGCGATGAATACTCGGTACTGAGCATTGGGAAGCGATCTAAGCTACTCATGCCGTTCACCAGCGATGACAAAGATCTTGAGCGCAGATTACCGCTTCTGCTGACAGCTACCAACGAGAGCACGGCCCTCTTTGACGCGATTTGGTTGGGAGTGAAGACGGCGCACCGGGATGCAGCAAATCAACATCGCGCGATGATCATCATTACTGATGGAGGCGACAACCATAGCCGGTACAACCTTAGAGAGACCAAGGAGCTTTTGGAGGAAGCCGATGTTCCCGTCTTTGCTGTTATGGCTGGCCCCTCATTTGAACTCCCCCAAATCCTTATCCCGCACCAGAAAAAGCCAAATCGATCCCCTTCGGGCGGACCAAAAACGCAATTTCCTGACCTGCCGCTCTCGTCTGCGGACGAAGACTACATCGGCCCGGCAGAACGGCGCGGACCTTATAACATGAAGGCCTTGACGGAAGTGACCGGCGGCGGCGTATTTACGGCCCGGGAGGAAGAAGACTTGCCGCGTATCGTTCGGACGATTGGGCTGGCGGTGAGGTACAGATATGTTCTCACTTACAAGCCAGCCCATGACTCCAATGAGTCGAAGCAACATAAAGTCGTGGTTCAGCTCTCTCCGAAAGAAAAATTTCGAGGATACAGCCTTCCCTATTACAAACGGACCTACTACAGCATTCAATGAATGCCCGGCTTTATTGTCGAACCAGCTGGATAACTTACCCCCCAAAGAAGATGCTGCGTCTTATTCCTGTAAACGCAGCAACCAGGATCAAGGTCCCGACCAATTTGGATCCTTCAGGTTCCAGCCACCACCCAAGGCTTTGTATAATTGTACAATGACGGTGCGGCGATTGAGTTCTATAGCCGCGAGGGCATTTTCAGCCGGATACAATTGGAGTTGAGCGTCCAGCACTTCGAAGTAGCTCGCCTTGCCGGCAATGTAGCGCTGAAATGAGACTTTCACCGACTCCTGGTAAGCTTGCACAGCTTGCGCCTGTTCGTCACGAATCGCCTCGAATTTCTGGCGCGAAACCAATGCGTCCGATACATCCTGGAACGCAACCTGAGCTGTTTGTTCGTATTGCAGTTTCGATTGCTCCCAGAACGCCACGCTTTGACGCTTCTGCGCCCTGAGCGCTCCGCCTTGGTAGATGGGGCCCGTGAGATTGCCTGCTATACTCCAGACCGTAGATTCCCCCGATGATAAGGAGCTGAGCGGAGAACTCGCGCGGCCAAACAAAGCCGTAAGGCCAATTCGCGGGAAGAAATTGGCTGTTGCCACCCCCACCTGGGCGTTGGCTGATCGCAATTGTTGCTCAGCAGTTAAAATGTCTGGACGACGCTCAAGCAAAGCTGAAGGCAATCCAACAGGAATATCCGGTGGCACGACTTGCTCGAGAAGTTTAGCCGTGTGTGGTATGGGACTGGGATTGTTGCCCAGCAGCAGGCTAATCTGATTCTCCTTCAGTGCGATTTGGCGCTCAAGCTCCGGGATACTTGCGGCTGCTGTAGCCAGGGCTCCAGCGGCCCGGGATGTATCCAACTTTGAAGCTACCCCTCCTTCGAGCCGCTGGGTGAATAATTTTAGGGTTTGTGAGAATGAATCAGTTGTGTCTTTAGCGATTTGCAGTTGAAGGTCCAACTCAAGAAGCTCGAAGTAAGCTTGTGCAACGTCGCTTACAAGAGAGAGCATCACCCCCCGGCGCGCTTCCTCTGTCGCAATATACTGAGCTCGGGCGGCCTCATTCTCACGACGGAGACGACCCCAAACATCCGCTTCCCAAGCAACGGTGGCAATAGGTACAAAAGCCCCACGCTCTTGACCTCCGTTGGGAGCAACTGTGCCCACGAATTCATTCTTTCCATTGCTGCTGCTTATGGCGTAATTGAGGAAAGGGAAGTATTGAGCGTGAACCTGGGCTGCGAGTTGGCGCGATTGTTCGATACGTGTTATGGCGATCTGCAAGTCATAGTTGTTAGCAAGCGCGGTTTGGACAAGGTTCTTTAGGCGCTCGTCCTTGAAGACCTCCCACCAAGGCAAGTCAGCAATGGATTCCTGCTGAGCTGCCCCTCTTGAGTCGCGGTACTCCGTAGGAATGTTCACTTTGGGGCGCTGATAATTTGGACCAACCGCGCAGCTGGACAGCAAAAACAAAACGACGCAAAGCGGAAACAAAAGACAAAATAGGCCGATCCTCTGGTGTCTATTGTAAGTGGGACCTGCTGCTAAACGACTCGAACGTCGGTATTGCCTCGCCTCGTTGCACGGTAAAGTCGCGTTTGTCATAGCTCTCGTCTTCTTTAAAGTGCCTTGTCAGTCGTCGCCAGCGGCAGCTGCTTGCGCGTCCGGAGTGGTTGGCAGAGACACTTTAACGTCCTTGTGCTTCGTCCCGATTTTTTCAATGACGTAGAAGAGCGCTGGAATAATAAAGATTGCGATGGCGCTAGCAGCGGCTATTCCTCCGATGACCGCGGTCCCCATGACCTGGCGAGACACAGCGCCGGAACCTGACGCTGTCCAGAGCGGCACACAACCTAAAAGGAATGCGAACGAGGTCATAAGAATGGGGCGCAGGCGCAATTTGGCGCCTTCCAAAGCGGCTTCGGCGAGCGGTTTGCCCTTTTTCTCGTACTCCAATTTGGCGAACTCCACGATCAAGATGGCGTTCTTAGCGGCGAGTCCGATGAGCATGATCAAGCCAATCTGTGCGTAAACATTGTTCTCAAAAGAGAAACTTGTAAGTCGACGAAGATACAGGGCGAAGAAAGCTCCAAAGACGGCTATTGGAACGCTGATGAGCACACTGAACGGCAGAGTCCAGCTCTCGTAAAGCGCCGCAAGAATCAGAAAACAGAAAAGCGTTGAGAAACCAAAAATTACGGAAGGCGGCACGCCTTGCCGAGCCTTTTGTTCTTGATAAGACATACCCAGGTAGTCGAACCCCATGTCAGGAGGCATGGTTTGACCAAAAACCTGCTCGAGCGCTTCCATGGCCTGGGCGGAACTATAACCGGTGGCGGCGCTGGCGTTGATTTGTGCACAGCGATACAGGTTATAGCGCATCGTGAATTCCGGACCTACACGGTGCTGAATGGAAGTAACCGCCGATAGCGGCACCATATTGCCGGAGCTATTGCGCACGTAAAACTGACCCAGGTTTTCAGCCCGCGTTCGGTAGTCGCCTTCCGCTTGAACGTAGACCTGCCACTGACGACCGAAACGGTTGAAATAATTGATAAGAGCACCGCCCATGAAAGATTGAAGAGTCTTGTATACATCGCTCAGGTTGACGCCTTGGGCCAGAACCTTGTCGCGCTCGACGTTGACATAGACTTGCGGAACATTCGCCAACATGGTTGTAAACACCGACGCCAGCTCTGGGCGCTTACGGGCGGCTTCCATGAACGCATTGGTATTGTCAGCCAAGAACCGGACATCATGCCCACCGCGATCCTCCAAAATAAAAGTAACGCCGCCAGAAGTTCCCACGCCGGGAATTGCCGGTGGAGAAAAAGCAATCGAAATGCCCGCGGGAAGCTGTCGCAGTTCTCCGTTGATGTGAGCTCTGATCGCGTTGTAGGTTTCTTCCGGTGTTTTGCGTTCACCCCATCCCTTCAGCGTGACCCAAAAGAAGGAACTAAAGGTATTCTGAACGCCACTGATCATGTTGTAGCCAACAACGCTGGTCACATGATCGACGCCCGCTGTTTTCATCAGAATATCTTCCACGTTCCTGGCCGTGAGGCTTGTGCGTTGCAACGATGAGGCATCGGGCAATTGCAGGGCCACGAATACATAGCCCTGGTCCTCGTCGGGCAGGAAGCTGCTAGGCAACCTCGTACCGATTAGTCCGGCCAAGACGGTAAACCCAACTAGGATGAGCCCGGTGAACGCCAATTTGCGTATCAGCAGGCCGCACCAATTGACGTAACCATCGGTGAGGCGGCCGAACCATTTGTTAAACCAAGCGAAGAATTTGCCGAGTGGCCCGCGGGCCTCCTTCTTAGGGCGAAGCAAGAGTGCGGAAAGAGCGGGACTCAGAGTCAGAGCATTGAACGCAGAGAGAAGCATGGACACAGCGATGGTCACAGCGAATTGCTGATACAAACGGCCCGTAATACCTGGAATGAAGGCGGTGGGAACGAAAACGGCGGCGAGAATCAAGGCGATGCCGATCACCGGGCCTGACACCTCTTCCATTGCCTTGAAGGAGGCTTCTTTGGGAGAAAGTCCGTGTTCGATGTGGTGCTCAACCGCTTCCACTACAACGATCGCATCGTCCACAACCAAGCCGATGGCGAGTACCAAGCCAAACAGCGAAAGGGTGTTAATGGAAAAACCGAGTATGGGGAAGATGGCAAACGTACCGATCAGCGACACCGGCACAGCTAGAAGCGGAATTAAAGTAGCTCGCCATCCTTGAAGAAATATAAACACAACAAGAATGACGAGAATGACGGCTTCGACAAAGGTGTGTTTGATCTCGACAATGCCTTCGGTCACCGGCAGAGTAGTATCGAGAGCCACGGCGTAGTCAAGTCCTGGAGGAAAACGCTTTTTAGCTTCAGCCATGAGCGCTTTCGCACCTTTGGCAGCGGCGATGGCATTCGCTCCCGGAAGCTGATAAATAGCAATCACCGCTGCCGGCTTGCCATCCAGTCGGCCCTGCAAGTTGTAAACTTGGGCACCGAGTTGTACGCGGGCCACATCCTTCAGACGCACAATGGAACCGTCGGTCTTGGCACGAACTACGATTTGGCCGAACTCTTCTTCCGTCGTGAGGCGGCCCTGCGAGCGAACGGTATAGGTATACTCCTGCCCCGGTGGTACAGGCTCGCTGCCGATCTGGCCTGCGGGATTGACATTGTTCTGCGTCTGAATCGCGTTGATGATTTCGGGGACGGTGATCTGAAGCTTCGCCAGCTGATCGGGCTTAACCCAAAGGCGCATGGCGTATTGGCCTGCACCGAAAACCGAGACGCTCGCAAGTCCAGGAACACGTGTGAGCTGGTCATTCAAATTGATATAGGCATAATTCGCCAGAAATTCCGAGTCATACGTGCCGTTCGGGGAGTAGAGGTCGAACAACATGAGTGGTGCGGCGGTTGATTTTTGGACCGTTACGCCGTAGCTGTTTACTTCGGAAGGCAACTGGGATGCCGCCTGGCCCTGACGCATCTGAGCAAGAATCTGGTCCGTGTTCGGGTCGGTTTTTACGTCGAAGTTGACAGTCAGGGTTAATTGGCCATTGTTGGCGTTGTTGGAGTACATGTAGTTCATGTTGTCCACACCGCTCATCTGTTGCTCGATCGGAGTGGCGACAGACTGTTCTACGGTCAAGGCATCGGCCCCTACATAGGTGGTCTTAACTTGGACTTCCGGAGGCGTGATGTTAGGAAATTGCGCGGTGGGAAGACTTAGCATTGCGATAAGGCCAACAATCACCATGACGATTGAAATCACCATAGAGACGATGGGGCGATTTATGAAGAATTTGTACATGTTTGTTGCCCTTAAGGTGTGGAGCTCGCAGTCTTCGACTTTTCCGTAGCAGGGGACTGCGGCTGAAAAGGTGCAGCGCGAACCTCCATTCCCTCGCGCACTTTTTGTGCCCCTTCCGCAACGATTCGCTCGCCTGGCTTCAGGCCCTCGTCGACAATCCACATGGTGTCAACCTTGGGCCCTACTTTGATCGGACGAATACTGACCTTGTTGTCGGCCCCAATTACCGCAACGAGGTATCCCCCTTGCAATTCATTCACAGCACGTTGGGGAACAAGCAGTGCGTTCTTCTGAACTCTCACTATTGTGCTGATGTTGCCAAATCCACCTGGACGTAGCACGTTTCCTGGGTTCGGGAACTGCACCTTGACGAGAATTGCTCCCGTCCTAACATCCACTTGGCGATCAAGTGCATAAAAGCGGCCTTTGTGCGGATAGACAGATCCATCCGAAAGGCGCAATTGCCATTCCAGTTTATTCAATATGGCATGCTCGTCATTGCCCAGAGCTGCGGCCTGCTTCATTGCGTTCAGGTACTCTTGTTCGCTTGCCGTGAAATTCACCAGAATCGGATTGATCGTTGACACTGTCGTCAGGGGTTCGCCGGGTGGGTTAACGAAGTCACCAATCTGGGCTGTGGCGATTGCGGCAACACCGTCAATCGGGGAAATAATTTTGGTGAAGCTAAGATCAAGTCTGGCGGACTCCGCCGCTGCACGGGCGGACTCGATGGCCGCCTTTGCTTGTTCCACCTGAGCCTTGGAGGCAAGATTCGCTTGGACGGCATCGTCCAGTTCCTGCTGGCTGATCGCACTTTCCTTGGCAAGAGGTGTATAGCGAGCAACGTCCAGCTCCGTTTTCCCAAGTTGCGCTTGTGCCCGCTGAAGATTGGCTGTTGCTTGCTTCAAGTTTGCCGTTGCCTGATCAAGTGTGGCCTGGAACGGCCTCGGATCTATTTCGAAGAGGGGAGAGCCTTTTTCGACGAATGCGCCATTCGCATAGTTCTGCGTAACGAGGAGGCCTTTTACTTGAGCGCGGATCTGGGCATTGACAAACCCATCGAGAGTAGCCACCCATTCTTTAGTGATGGGCACATCCTTTTGCAAAACCTCGACAAATTCCACTGACGGAGGAGCCGACGCTGCCTGTTGCTTTGTATCGCATCCAGACAAACAGTCGGTGATGGCCCAAAGGGCCAGAGCGAATCGCAATGGCTTCGCTTTCATGACTCACGCTCCACAACGCCGCAGTGCTTGGTCCAAAAGCTTTCGCGCCAAAAACAGGGCACACGAAATCTGGGACTGCACGCACTGGGCGCACGTGGGATTAGAAGCGCTCACTGGGTGGTGATACTAGTCACCGGCTTCCGATGCTGGAACTGTCAAAACTAGCAGGGTGTCCGGGCCTAATCGCAACTGGCTCAACCCCAATCATTTCTTTGCAAATGAAATGGTTACCGTGGTTTAAGGAGCGCGCGAGTCGATGGACCTAAAATCTATTTGGCTAAAGAAGGGGGACCGCATAGGCACTATGAATTTACTAGCAAGGAGATAGACGTATACGCACACGTTCTGAGCAAACAATTTAGAAAGGGCTTAAAGGTGCCAAAATCGGCCGTGGGCCTTCCAACTCACTCAGGAACAATCCGGCCAATCAGCTCTTCTAAATGACCTTGTCTTTTCTCAGTTGTTTGACAAGCGTGCTGGCATACTCTTTGGCCAGCTTTCCGAAATTCTCAGAATAAACGGTGTCCGTTTCTCCACTCCACAGAAGAGTTTCATCATTGGTGCGGTAGAGATTGAACTCCGCGCTGACAATGGTGTTTTCCTTGAGATAGGATCCCTTTGCGGAAAACTGCTTGAAGGCCATGTCCCAATATGGCCAAAAACTTTGGTAGGCCATCGGAGGCATATAGATGGTTTTAGTGCCGACTTCTTCGGTTTCCTTGCGAAAAGCCTTAGGACGTATTACAAGAACGGCATCATAGCCCGCCTCCTTTATGCGTTGTTTGAGCTCTCCCTCCATCATCTCGTTGCGAGGAGGAAGGACCATGTGGCTCCTGATGCCTTCGATGTTGGATCTGGCGAGCAACCTTTCCATCTCGTCCTCAAATTCCTGTCGTATCAGATAGTTTTCCAGAACCGCTATGACTAGGATTTTCCTGAACTTTGGCATGGGCTGGTCAGTAACCCAGCGGTGAACAATTTTTGTTCGGGCGAGCAGCGGGGTGACCATCACACAGAGGATGGTGAAAGCCAGAAAGGCGAGGCACATACTGATAGCGCGACTTCCTGGGAAAAGACGGACAGCCGTGAATTTCGTTGGGTTCATTGGCACGTTATTTTAGCCATCCCTGACTACGTCTACGTGTCTTCGGCAGTAGATGAGGCGACTTGTGAGTTCCTCCCAGGCGTCAGAGGCTGGCTGACCGCCTGAGATTTCTTATTCCGTGTACTGCGTTAACAGGATGCCAAGGGCGATTAGCAATACAGGCCAAGCCTTCTTGAAAAGTTGTTGCCACTTCTGGGGCGTTCCAGCTAATCCATTCGCTAAAGCGACTCCAATCCCAGTAGCTGCGAACCAACGATGTTGCCTCTGGATGTGTCCCATTGTCTCCATAGCATGGGGAGCCTGCATGTCGCCGCCATGAACGTGAAACAGTAGCAGAATTGCGCCGGCGACTCCTGCAATTGGAAAAAACCAGTGTGCCCATTGTGCTTTCAAACGGCCGCGTGCTCTTTGGAGTTCAACATACCCAATGGCCAACAGAATTATAGAGAAGATCTTGTGCTGGAGATCCTCGAGGTTGTGCGTGAGAGCGTACCACGGAGTTTGGGGGCCGAAGGGCCAAATCTCGGTGTCACTAAAGATCAGGAGGAAGAGCCCGGCAGCGACGAAGCACACAGGCCAGACGTAGCGCACCAGAGACCAGCTTTTTGCCAGGTAGCTTTCCAAGAAGATGAAAATCCCCGCGACAATAACAAAGGATCCAGCCAGACGATGATTGAACTCACTTTCTTGTTTATCCGCCAAATGCTTGGCCGCTTGCGCGGCGTTTTCGGGTGCCGTCGGCGCGTTCATATTCATTCCCGGCATATTGCCCATGTCGTGTTCTTGCGACCAAGAAAAAGTCGAGAAGAGAAACAGGGCGATTGCGAACAAGACCCTCGCTGCCCAGGAATCAAATCTCGAGCAAGCAATTCCTTCCTGCATAGACGGCATCGCGTTTCCTCAGCTGCTGATTTGCACTATTCAGGATTCGAGCCTATAGCCGCTCACGGGCACAATTTGTAGCGGTTACCCAGGGAGCTTTGCACCTGTCAAATTTGACAGGAGAGTGTAGGGGCGAAGTCCCTAGAACCTAGCTAGCACTGGCAGTCGGAATATCGGATTATTGTGGTTCTGGGGCCTTCTCAATGAGGTTCTGAGGATGGGAAAGCAGAGGCAGCGGAGCGTTGGCGAAGAACGGGAAGGACCTCGCGTATGCGTGTCATATAGGAACTCTCCGGGTCAAGCTTGACGAAAAGTTCAAGTTCCGCGATTGCGTCACGGGGTCTAGCAGAATTCGCGTAAATATCAGCCAGCAGTAAATGAACTTTTGGAGGAGCATTGGCGCTCCCACTGGCCGTCACACCATACCGTAGTGCATCTTCCCACTGACTTTGTTGCGCCAGACAGCGAGCAAGCTCGAAAGGCCACCGCCACTCGGCTGCATCCAGTTTTTGCGCCTCAAGCAGAAGCTCCTTTTCTTCGGCGTAGCGCTGTTGTGCATACAGCAGGAGCGCCAAAGGATAGCGCGGAGCGATGAATCGCGCATCCAGAGCGATCGCCTTCCGCAAGGAGGCTTCCGCGTCAGAAGCGGCACTGGCCTGCATTTGTGCTGTTCCCATTAGAAAATAGGCGTCGGCATACCCAGGGTACAGTTTGATAGCTCGCTGAAATGCTGCAATGCTGCGATCAAAATCCTTTTTCGCGTTAAGTAGGCGACTACCGCGTTCAAACTCTTTCCTGGCATTTTCTGGGACTTTCAGAACACTGGCGGCAACAAGGCCTTGGGGTGTCCCGCTTCTTTCATCCTTGCGAGGAGTGAGCGAAATGTCCACGCTTTGGAGCGTCCGATCGCTATTTCGCAGATCAATCTGAACCTCACCTGGTTCGTAACCCTGTCGCGAGGCTCGGATGGTAAAAGCACCAAGAGAAAGACCCGAAAATTGAACGCTTCCGTCCGAGCTTGTGAATCGCTCGCCGACAATCCCATCAGGGAAACGGATAAGTTGTACCTGTACCTGTGCGAGTTGCTCTTCATTCACTCGATCGCGAACGCGAATCAGGATCTTTCCCATCGGGTCTGATTGGGCGCTCGTTGACGGGGCGAAAGCAAACTGGTAGCTGAAAATGAAAGAGGCTGCGACAGTCGCAACCCACAGATACCAAGTGGAATTCTCAGTGGTTTTGCAATATGGCCGCAAGGCGGCCTCCGCTGCGTTGGGCGGATTCTAGCAAAACCTCCAAAGCCGTGCCAAGTACATAAAGCAAAATGCTGGGAGGCCTGAGGGCCTCCCAGCGGAGGGAGAGGTAAATCTGGTTGAACTAAAAGATCAGCTTGAGAGCCAGCTGGATATTCCTGCGCTCATTCGCATTGATCGGAGGCACGCCCTTTTCTGCGTGCACCACAGCGCATTGTTGCGTGGCATTGCCAGGGCATGCACCGGTTATGGATGAAATGTCATTATTGCTGAGAGTTATCCACATATTGGGATGGTTCAGCATGTTGAAAAACTCACCTCGAAGCTGGAGACTAACGCGCTCGGTGATTTGTGTAGTCTTGTAGACGCCGAGGTCAAAGTAATATGCACCAGGGCCATAGAAATAGCCACGGGTCAACATATTACTCGGGAACGGACCGAAATCGGAGACACCCGCGATGGGGTTCACGTAGCTGCTGTTAAAGTTGCTGGCCGGAAAGATAAAGTAGTCGTAAAGATTTGCTGCCCCGCTGGGGTCCACCTTTGCGGAGCCAGCCCTCCCCAGTGTGGTGGTCTGGAACGCTCTCGGACAAGTGGTGAACGCGTTCGTGCAATCGAACATGGTAAACGGGAAGCCACTGCGAATGGTGATGATCGGGGCGACCGTCCATCCATCCAAGAATAGCTTTCGGGCGCCAGACATATTCCGCGCAAACGGAATGTCCCAAGTGCCAGAAAGAACGAAGCGATGACGTTGATCAAAATCGGAGTTGCCTTTGTCAATCTGGGGATTGAACGGATCGAGGAGGCCGAGATTTGCATTATTACTGGACTCGCTAAAGGTGCTGCTGATGTTGTCAATGGCGTGGGCATAGGTATAGCTCGAATGCAAGCTTAGTCCAGTATTGGCAAGGTTTGTTAGTTCTACCCGCACATCCCCGCTATTGTAGTGAGAAAAGCCGTTGTCGCCGCGGCGGTTGATATTGCTGTATTGAAAGTTCTGAAGTCTTGTGAGCTGGTTCTTTGAAACAACGAAGCCATTCGTCGAACCATCGTTAAACGTCTCAGAATTGAAACACGGGTATGCGGGTATGGTATAAGTTACACCGTTATTAGGGCTGACTGCGGATACCGGCGTGCACGGATCCGACAGGTAGACATTACCTGTGCCCGGCCGATTAGGGTTTTCAATCGAATAGAGATCCACACCCTTAGACCCGTTGTATTCAAGGGCCACGATGAAATTGCGTTTCACTTGATGCTCGAGCACGGCGCTCCAGAGATGCGCATACGCAGTTTCGATATTCGAATTTACGTTTCGAAGGCTGACTAAAGGAAGAGCCTTTGAGCCGGTCGAGCCTCCCAAGGGCCCCGCGTTGTCTGTAGTGATAGGAATCGTCCCACCTACATCACTCGGTAGGATGGAGATGACAGCGTACGCTGGCGGGTTCTGGATGACGTTAAACGTCACGTTACCAAAGTTCCGCTCGTAAGAGACGCCCCACCCTCCGCGCAAAGCGGTCTTACCATTGCCGAAGAGGTCGTATGCGACGCCCACCCGCGGACCAAAGTTATTCCAGTCTTTCTTCCATAGCCCATGAATCGGACTGTTGGGAACCGTAGCCACACTGCCATCGCGGATGTTGGTGAAGATATTTCCCGCTTGAGCATCATAATAGTTCGAATCAAGGTTGGGATCTTTGTTATGCTGCACGCCAAAGTAGTCCCAACGTAATCCTAAATTAAACGTCAAGCGGTTCGATGCTTTCCACGAATCCTCGAAGTAGGTGCCGAATTCCTGGTAACGGTTGCTCCGAGCAAAAACTGGTGGGCCAACGGGGAGCGTTACTGTACAGCTAGGAACAACTCCGGCCGCCCCGCACGGGAATTTTCCCTGTGGATCGATGGCTGACTGGAACTGCGCGAGTTGCCCTGTCAGGAAATTTTCGATGCTTGAGCTGAAGTTTGTAGTGCTGAGGGATTCGACGGCCTCCTCGTACGCCCCGAAACTCCGGTTATCACGGATGTAGGTGTAGTTGCCACCAAAACGGAAGGTGTGACGCCCGTGGACCGAACTGAGATCCTGGTAAGCTTGGACGAAGTTTTGGGGGCCTCCAAAAGGGATCGCATTGCCTGGCGTGAAGGGGGAATAGCCCGGCATGGCAATGAGGTTTCCCTCAATCGTGGGGGCCGAAACGGCGTTCATGTACAGGGTCGGGCCGACGGGATTAGAACCCAGGGGCTGGAGCAGATTCAGTCGGTTGAAGACAATCTTCGACTGGCTGGTCAGTGTAGGGCTGAAGGTATGAATCAAAGAGAGTAAGAAGCTATTGTTTGTGGTCGACTGCCCCGAATCATATCCGGCATAAGGACTGTTGGTCACCGTGCCGGTGAACAGGGTGCCCTTTTCCAGCGCGTAGCGCCCATACAATTGAGTTGTGGATGTAATATTCCAGTCTGCCCGACCCACGACGTAAAAGGTATTCTGAGGAGAACCAGCGCCGGAATCAGCGGGGACCGAGTATTGACCTTGAGCGAACATTGGCGTGGTGCTGCCGACTGGGAAGTCTGTGTTGCACGTGCTGGGTGCAGGCGGGCAGGCGGTGATCCCGGCGGCGGTCAACTGATCGCGAGTGTAGGTCTTGAGTTGTATGAAGTTCGACCGTAAGGTACCGAACGTGCTGAAGAACTTTTGGGTATCGGGACTTGCGGTAGCGATGAATTGCGGAGTCGGGATATTGACGATGGCTGTTGCCGAACTCCTGACGCGAAGCCATTCGGTGCTTTGGAAGAAGAACAGCTTATCTTTTATGATCGGACCGCCGACCGAATAGCCAAACTGGTTCCGCGTGAAAGAGGGCTTGGCAATTCCACGAGCGTTATTGTCAAACGTATTGGTTGCCAATGCCGAGTAGCGTCCAAATTCATAGGCAGTGCCATGAAAATCATTGGTACCAGACTTAGTCGTCACGTTAATGACGCCCGCAGATGCGCGACCGTATTCCGCAGTGAAATTGTTGGTCAAAACGTTGATTTCCTGCACTGAGTCCAGCGGAACAGTCTGGCCAACGGAGGCGGTGAATTCGTCATTGTTCGCAGCACCGTCCAGCAGGATGTTCGTGCCGGCAGATCGCAACCCGTTGATGTTATATCCTGCCCCACGCATAGTCAGTCCAGCATCGGCGGCACTGGACACGTTGGCCACTCCGCCGACGAGGTCATAGGGATTGCGCGTTAGAAGAGGCAGGTTATTGATGTCGTTGGAGGTGATCAGCTGACCGACAGTTTGGTTCGAGGTGTTGATTGCCACGGACGTGGCAGTCACCTCAATAGTCTCGTTCACCTTGCCGATCTGGAGTTTTAGTTCCAGAGCAACCCTACCTCCAGGGGGCAGATCAACTTGTTGTTCGAGTTTGGTGAATCCCGGTGCCTCCGCTAGGACGGAATACCTTGCGGGGAGTAAGTTTGTAACGATAAAAGCACCATGATCGTCGGCCGTTGTTTCGCGCAAGGCGCTTGTGCCGACATTGCGAACCGTGATTTTTGCGTTCGAGACCGCCTTGTTTTGCTGATCCAGGACCGTGCCACTAATCTGGCCGGTTTCCGTTTGAGCCCAGGCCTTGCCTGGAATAAAAGACATTAGGGAGGTCAAAATAAATGGAATCATTCTTCGCATGTCGCGTACTCCTCCTGAACCTTGCTCTAGATTTTCGAGATTCGTCTCTTCAGGGTCCGAGCATGATTTGTACTGCCCATAATGGAAGGGTTTCACCTGTCAGAATTGACAGGCCATGAGCTGATAAAAGTGGCGACGTTGCAGGCTAGAAAGCCTCGCCTACACCCATGCTCCACGTATGACTGTCCTTGCCTTGGGCGAAGTCAATGCGCAGATTTACGTGATACTTCTTGCTTAGTTCAAACCTAACTCCGCCGCCGCCGCCCGGTAGGAAGTTTTTAGTCCTAAACTGTTGATTGCCTCCGGGCACTACTCCTCCCAAGCCGCCAAACGCCACAAGGCCGAACCTCTTGGGTAAGGCCAACCGATACTCCAGCTGCGTGCCAAACATGTAGCGATCGAGATAGCGACCTGCAGTGTAACCACGCAATTTGCTGTCTGTGCCATAAATGCAGTTTCCATAGAACGGAGGTTCGCCGCCCGTAAAGCAAGCGAACGAGCCGGATGCAAGGACCTGGTTCTGCGTCAAAGCCCAATACTTGTTGAAATTGAATTTGTAACTTTGATACGAATACTTGCTTCCTAAGCCCTGAGAAAAGAAGTCCGCGGTGAAATCCAGAAATGTTCCGGCGGTCGGATAGAAACGGTTGGGAGAGGTATCACGGGTCAATCGAAAGCCCAAGGCGGTTAGATTTGCATTGAGTCCGAGGTCTGGTGGCAACGGGATCGCTGACCTCGAGCTAAGCATGCAGAGACGGCCCGCTTATTCTTGTGCTGTGGGGTAGGTGCCCGACTAACTCGGGAACGATTTCGCCTTCCAGGGATACTAATTGCTCTTTTCGATTGCAGCCCGTTCAGGCTTCGGCCTTTGCCAAAGAATTCCTGAATCTTCAGCCTGCTGGGGATAGAAGCGTGCGGATTCCGCGTTCGTGGGCAGCAAGACAATGTCTACGCGGCGATTGTAGGCGAGCCAAGTTGCGCGGAAGTCACGTATGCGCTCTTCCGGGGTCTGATTGGGATTCCGCGCCTGCAAGTCAATGACGGCCGCCTTATCAAGCGGCTTTTCTTTGCCATTGGCCGATGTGTCGATTTTCTCTGCAGCGATACCTTCGGAAACCAGAAAGTCCTTCACACGCTGAGCCCGCAATTCTGCCAATGCCTGGTTATATTTATTCTCGCCACGCTCATCAGCAAAGGCTCCCAGTGCAAGTTTCGCTTCCGGGTCATATTCAAGGTATTTTTTGAATCCATCAGCAAGAGCCCGCAGCGCTTCTTGTTGACTGCGAACAAGTCCAAGCGATGGGTCTTCTTTCGTAGGATAGTCCGTAGGGAAGAAGACGCTGCTGAGCACCACAGCCGGAATTGGTTCGATGGAACCCTTCAAGCGCACCGCTACAGTTTTTGTATCGGATCCGCCACAAACATTCGTAGCTGTCAGAGTGTACTTATACTCTTCATCCACAGGACCGTTGCCTGTCTGTGTGGGGTTGAGCGCCACAGACTTGGTTCCGGCAGTGTCCACGGACCCAAGCGGTTGAAGGGAAGCCGCATCGGAGTTGGATGACGACCAGTTGAGGTTTGTGTTTCCCTGCTCAATCACTTTGTCACCGATCCGGCGGTAACGCACCTCGGTCGGTGACGCGCTCAGGGAGGTCTGCACTGTGGTGTTCACTTCAACGCTGGTGCTCGGCTTGGTTACTCCGCCTGGGCCGGTAGCCGTCAGTTCGTACACGGTGGTCTGTCTAGGTGAAACTGTTCTTTCACCGCTCGTCGGAACTGGGCTCAAACCGCTCATATCAGCCTCGACAGTTTCGCTGGAGGTCCACGCTAACTGGGTGTTTTGGCTGCAATTAATATTTGAGGGATTGGCCGAAACCGTTCCGCTAACGGGAGCGATTGCAACCGTCGCGCTGGCAGTTCCCGCCGTAAAGCGTGGGACGCCGGCACCGAGTTGATCCGATCCACGAGGCCAATCTTTGGTGACCTGTTTTCCATTCGAGATGTTGACAATTACACGCTGGTTCGCTCCGACAGTAACTGCACCTGACCACAACTCATTCCCATATCTTGTAACCGTCAACTCATGCGTACCTGGTGGTACGACTAACTCTTGGTGTTTGATTATGTCGTTATTAAACTCATCCACGTGCCCCACGAAGTATTCTGGCTTCTTACCGTTCATCAGAACGGCCGCGTCCCCCGCGCGCCTCATTCCTACTTCGATTTGGATTCGTCCTCGGGGGCCAGGCACGTCTGCGCCCGCTGGCTCCAGCTGTATGTCCAAGGGGAGAGTTTGATGTGAATCAATCGAGATGTCCCGCTCAACAAATTTATAGCCGTAGTTCGCCACAACCAAATGGTGGGTCCCGACATCGAGCTTGATCTTCCGGTTGTGGGGACCGATCGCTTTTCCGTCGACGAACGTATACGCTTGCTTTGGGTGAACTGTTATCTTCAGTTTGCCTGGTTTAACGTCTTGCGCAAAGGCGGCCACGCTGAGTAGAAACAAGCCGCAAAGTATGACCTGGACAGTTCCGAACACTCGATGCCTCATTGGATCCACCTCCCACACGCGAACGATCAACTTCAATCGACAATCGAGACCATACAGGCAAGGGTGTAACTGCAACACTGGCAAAATTGACAGACAATCCAAACGGCACATGATCTCGGCCTGAATGCACTGACCTCGCGGAAATATGTATCGGGTAGTTTTTTTTTGATCAGGGTGGGCATTTCCCGAGTGAGTCTCCAGCGTTATTCAACTGTTTTAATTTAAGGGGTCCGGCCCGAGATGGAATGACTGACATGGCCCGGCAGCCTCAGGGAGAGGCGCCTCGAGCCGAACCCCTCTGAGGTTCGCTTGGGAGAGGATAAGGATTCAATGTTAGCCGTCGGACCTGTCAAAAATACCAGAGCCCGGAGAGTTCAGGTTGGAAGCGATGAAGCTTCATCAGTGCGGATTTCTCATAAGATTCAATTTCTCATGCAAAAAAATGAGGAGGCTGCGAATGGACCCCGCGCTTTCTATATCCGCAGCCTCCTACATGTGTTGAAAAACAACGGCTCACTTGCACTCACAACTAGAACCGGAAAACGATACCTGCGTTGTACCGGAAGTTGCTTTGGTTGTTGTTGCCTCTGGTAAAGCCGTTTCCGAACCGAGTGAGAACGAAATCAAATTGCGCCGGCCGGATGGAGATGGATTTGCTCAGTGGGATGTCAATTCCTCCGCCAATTATGAAATCCCAAGCATTATTGCTCGGAGCCGCGGCGGTTAAGCACGTTCCTGGATTAACGCACACGTTATGTGCCAGATTACTATACGTATTGGAGTGGGCTCCGCCAAACAACATTTCCACGAAAGGCTCGAAATGCTCCGCGCGATATTTCAGAATTGGGCCTACGTTGTAGGTGAAGAGATCGCCGCTAGACTTAGCGGTGCAACCAGCCGGGCAAGGGCTGTTGGCGGTCGCAGGGAAAATAAAGGTCTTGTTCGTGCTCATATAGCCCTGGAAGTCCCCTTCGATCCCGAGCCAATGATTAAAGTAGATTGCCGCCCCACCCCCTCCCCCGTTTAGTGAGAAGCCGCTGACGATGTTGCTGTTCTCTGGATTGAATCGCATGTAGGAGTAATTCAGCGGGACTTCTACCTTGGCATAATCCTGGGCGAAGGCCGCCGTTCCAAACAGCAAAACGATTCCCAAAACTAGTAGACTTCTTACTTTCATTTCGTTTCTCCTCATTTCTGGATTTAAATGCTCATTACTCCTCGACGCAGGCTAACTTAGGCCTTCTGCCATAGGGCAATAACTGTCAAAAGTTACAGACTTTACTGGTGTGCGTCGCTCTTAGACCCTTGTTTCATGCGCATGGACTCATTGACTGGTGAGCTGGTGGAAACAACGTGATTCAAGTGACGAGAATGCGCGACTTGATTGCAAATTGAATCAAGTCTGCGGTCGTCTTGAGGCTCAGTTCTTCCATTATCCGGTATTTGTGAAACGCTACGGTCCGCGGGGTCACGTTCAGGACATCGGCGACTTCCTTCATAGATTTTCCTTCGGCTAAGAGTTGCACGACTTCACGCTGCCGAGGAGTCAGAGTTTTTGCGCGTGCTCTTGGCCGCGGATTATTGATGAACGCCCGCCGCATCCCTCGGGCTATCTTGGGGGTAATGTAAGGCTTTGCCTTGAAAGACATTTGGATGGCGCGGATCAATTCTGAAGCTGCTGAACTCTTTAACAGATAACCGGACGCTCCCCGGCGTATCGCTTCTACTGCCAAGTCCGGGTCTTCATTCATCGTAAGGAAAATGAGCTTTACTGCGGGCATCAGTTCCTTCAATCTCAAAGCAGCTTCCAGACCGTTCATAAGCGGCATGCCAATGTCCACGATGATCACGTCTGGTTTCAGCTGTAGCGCCGTTTCCAGCAAGGCACGTCCATCAGCCACAGTGCCCACTACTTCGAAGTGAGGCTCTAAGAGCTTGCGGAATGCTTCCACGAGAATAGTGTGGTCATCGGCCAATATGATTCGAGCTCGCGTCATGTATTCACCCTAGGAGGAACACGTCCGGGCGAACACTGTAACTTCTGACAGCCCTGAGCATTCACAGCGGAACACTGCAGACTGGTCTTAGGCGCACAATCGCTCTGTTAAGCACAATATTACACAACGCTGCGGTAATCAGACGCGCTGTCAAAAAAGACAGTTATTCACATGACTGGTCAACTCCACCATGAAAGGTGCAAAGAACCAGTTGCGTAAATCGTCTGTCTAGCCAGCAATCCGGGGCCCTCCAGACGAACCGAAGGGGCCGAACGTGAGTGGAGCCAGACTGATGACCCTTGCCGCTCTTTTGTTCATCGTTGCAGTGCGGCAACGATTGGTCCTGTATTTGGTGGAGGAAGCATTCACAGTTCTGCTGGGTATCGCCGTCGTTCTCACTCTTGCATGGATTACTTTGACTGCCTTCCTTTTATTGTGGCAAGGAGCCAGTCTCGTGTTTCTTCATCTGAAGCGGGTCATTCGGCGGGGTACCAATATAGGCGACATAGGCGACCGCCCTCTCGCTCTTCACAGGCAACCTTCACAGATAAAGTAAGCGCGAAAAAGACATCAGAGCAGCCCGTCGCGGGGCCTTGGCCAGCCAAGGATAACTCTAGTCAGCTAACGGCGTTCCGCTCCGGCGAATCGTCCGTAGGCGTGGCGCGAATGCCTTTTTCTAACACGTTCTCTGCCATAGATGCGTCAAAACTGCGCAGGTGCAAATCTCGTTGAGGAAAGGGGATTTCCATGCCAGCCTCTCGCAAGGCTTTGGCAACAGCGACCGTCACATCACTTTGGAGCTGAAACCAGGTATCCTGCCAGGCAGACCAAAAGCGAAGCTCAAAGTTCAGTGCGCTTTCGCCGAATCCCATGAAGAAAGCCATCGGAGGCCGATCAAGTAAGACTCCCGGATAAGATTCGGCCACCGCAACAAGCAGCTTGATCACTCTTTCAGGATCTGTGCCGTAAGCAACTCTGACGGGTACGTCGACACGCCGCCACTGTGACGACAGGGTCCAATTAATGACCTGGTTCGATAGCAGGTTGCTATTGGGAACAATCACTTCAGCGCCCTGAAATGTTACGACTGTGCTGGAGCGTGCGCCGATGCGGCGAACAATGCCAACTAACCCGCCGACGTCCACTGTATCCCCGACGTGAATGGGCCGCTCGACAAGCAGAATCAATCCGGAGACAAAGTTATTCACGATATTCTGCAAACCGAACCCTAGACCCACGCCAAGGGCGCCGGTGAGCACGGTAAACTTGTTTAGCTCAATACCCGCGCCAGACAAAGCTGCCAGTACAACGAATAGGAGAAGAACATAATAAGTTATAGTAGAAATGGCATATGGCACACCACGCTGCAAAGGCAATTTTGGAAGTACGACATTCTTCAGGAGAAAAGTGAAGGCGCTAACGAGAAAGTAGCCACCGAGCAGAATGAGTGGCACGCCAAGCGCATCCCCCAGGGTGAAATGAACTTTTTCAAAACCAATGGGGTGTCTAAGGAGTTTCGTCGAGACCTCTATTACGCTGTCGTAGAAAGTCACTAATTGCAGCATCAGCTTCAACCAGAACAAGGAAGCGCCGAGTATGAAGAGGCGGCTACCCCAGCGTTCTATTGCGTCAACGCGCAGGTTCAGCACAGCTCGCGCCCAATGAGTGCGCAGGACAACGCCAAGAATCAAAGCTAGGACTCGTGCCCCACAATAGAGCGCGCTGCCCACGAAAGGGCCGACCAAGGCGGTCAACCCCAAAACTTGAGACAGAGAAACGAACCCGATTATGTTGGCAAGGAGAGACCCGGCAAGCAATAGAAGAGCCCCTCGAATCCCCTTAACCAGCATTTGCTGGCCCGGGGGCGGTACCGTGGCTTGAGGCATTTTCGATGGACGTACAAGCCACACGAGACTGATCAGCGCTATGAGAACAAGCACAGCGTAAAGCTCGCGCCGTAGAAGAGGTGGAAGCTGAACTAACAGATAGAGGCCTTCGAGCCCGTAGAGTGTGGCTTGAACATAGAGGAAGATCCGCGCCCTGGGCTCGACCAATGGGGCCAGGATTCGCAATACTGGAATCGCAAACACCAGGTAAAACACGAATGCGAGTCCGATGGGAATAGAGGCCACAAACTTCACAGTGCCGACTAGGGTCAGCAAGAGCGCTACAGAGAATGGACGGCCCAACATGTGTGAAGCCTCAGATGTGACCTCCAATGGTGTCCGGCGTGCCGCGTAGCGACTCAGTTTGAAAACGGCGAGAAGTGCCAAAAGATAAGCCCCGACGATTGAAAGCATGGCGAGCTTGCGAGCCCGCAGGAACTCCGTAGCCGTTGTGAATGACCGATCAAAGGAAGCGTGAAAGACGGGGCCTGGCTTTTGATCCAGTTGGCGCAGTTGGCGAGCATTCCATAGAGGGAGACTATTTGCCTCCAAGAGGTGGCTAGGTTCCCCGTTGCGAGCCTCGCGGACCTGAAGCAAGATATCCGAAATTTGCTGGTCCTGCTGAGCGACCTTATTTTGCAACTTAAGCACAATATTCAGCTGCTCTTGCGCCAGTGACTTTGCTTCGTGAATCTTATCCAGTTCCTGTTTGGTGCGCTCGACAACTGATTCAATCCCGGGGGATTCGCGAATGCGGATCCAGGTGGCCAGCCACTCCGGTTGTTGGGCTTCGAGGATTTGAATTTGCTCTACCAGTTTAGCGGCGCGTAGCGTTAGGAGTCGACGTTCTTCCGCATACTCGAGATTTCGAGAGCGCCAGTACCGCCGTTCGTCTTCTAGTTCCAGCGGCGCGGAAGTGCCCACTAGAAGTTCTTTGGTTTGCAGCGCTCGTCGCCGAATCTCTTCGCCATGTTCTGCCGTTTTTCTTTCTGCCTCTATAAGTTCAGATTTTGGTGTGAGCTGGTTACTGATTTCGCGCAGCAGGCGATCCAGCTCCTCTGCGCGGTCGGCGATCTTAGGCAAGGGAATTCCTTGATCCCCTGATGGCTTCGCAGGGATTTCGGGAGTTTCGTTCTGCTGCGGCTGCCTTGCACCGCTCGAAGGACTGAAATGCGCTGGGGCCGTTTGGGGGACGGGCGTATGCGCATGAACTTCGTCCAGGAATAATTCAAAGGGGATGAAAAAAAGGGTGACTATTAGGAAGATAGCAAGCCGATCAAAGGCTTTCCAATCGATCGCTCTCTGGGTGCTGCGAGGAGATGACCCGCGTTGGGGCAAGGCCGTAAACCCTCTTCCCGGAGCTGGGCTGTCCTTAAGTGCTCTCCGGAGAGACTATCCCGTGTCTTCTGCGCGGCACACTGGCAGAAGTGACAGGTAGAATCTGAGTTTGGTAGGGAAACGGTTCTAAGAGGGGCAATCCAAGAAGCAGGGCGCATGGCGGGCAAGTCCGAACTCCGGTTGGAACTGACTGAAGATCGTGCTCAACGGCAACGGCTTATCCGGTTCTTCGCAGCGACTGCCAAGTCAACGGAAAAAGCTGCGGTGGCCGATCAGCCAAGCGAATTTTAGGAGGCGCCGGCCTCGGTGCTGCGATCGGTGCAATAGCTGGCAATGCTGGAATGGGTGCAGCTATAGGGGCTGTGGCGGGAATTACAGCAGCTGTGTGCAATAGGGTCAAACCGTGAACGTGCCGAGCGAAACGCTGCTTGAATTCCGCCTGCAGCAGCCGGCGTCCGTACCGGCTCGTAGGTAAGTGCCTCTGGTTGATACCGCCATTCTAAAGGCCAGCTCCTGCCTTTGCCTTTTTGAGTGGCACAAGTTCGGTTGTAGGAATGAAAAGTTCCGTGAAGCCACAGTCCAGGCAGACCAAAACACTTTGGCAAACATAGAGGGGAGGAACCTTTAGGTCCTTCGGACTGGGGAGACTGACTGTAAGCTCCCCATCCAGCTTTTGCACGTTCCCGGAATTGCAAACTTTACAAGCCATTGTAACGCCAAATCGGCGCTCGCAATCTCAACCTTTTGTTTAGCAACGCGTGAGGCATTCTAACACATTAGCCATTCTGGTGTACTTGTCAGGTGTTCTCGAGAAGCGATCGAACGATTCGAGTCTTGGTAGCTTTTCCCCCCTTTCACATTCACTACCCGCTGCCATTGTTGACAGTAGGCGGGAAATTTGCTTGTGGATAACCTTGACTCCGGCATTTGAGCCGCCGCGGTGCACGCGACTCGCCTTCTGCACGGTGGTGACGGTGCGCTCCATGAACGCCATGCACTCCATTTGGACGCGCATTCATCGAGCGGGCCAAATGATGAAGGCACGACTACTACTGGCGGATGATCACCCGCGCTTCCCCGAGATCGAGGCACGCCTCTTGGAGCCCGAGTTTGAAGTCGTTGGCAAGGTCGGCAACGGCCAAGCGTTGATCGAAGAGGCCATGCGATTAAAACCGGACATCATCATCACCGATATATCCATGCCTATTCTTGATGGAATTGAGGCCGTGGAACGTTTGAAGAAGTCTGGCTGTACGTCTCGTATTGTTTTCTTGAGTGTTCACAGCGACGCGGATTTTGTGACTAAGTGCCTCTCCACGGGGGCCCTCGGGTATGTGCTGAAATCCAGAATTGCCACTGAGCTCGTCCCCGCAATTCGTCATGCCCTAGCAGGTAACATCCTCATTCCCCAATACTTGCCACCTCGCAACCAGGCATAAGACGTGGTTCCTGGAGTCAGCTTGCCTGTCAGAACTACTAGTTTCTCGCTTTGCCTCTTTCGATGTAATTCCAATCGAGCGAATGGAATCATGATCCTGAAGAGCCGATATTGGCAGCCAAGACTCTTGAAACCACTCACGTATGCCCCTTTCGAACCCTGCTACCCTAGCTGCCGACTCAAGATCCAAATTCCTTGAGGATTTTCGCCTCTTGATCACAAGGTGATTCTGGCGGCAGCCAGACTGCGCCATTTCACCTCCAACTCTGTCATCGCAAACCAGGGGAGTCCTGCCGATCACATGTTCCTGGTGACCAAGGGTCGCGCTAGATTCTCCATCAATACGCAGGAGGGGAAGAAGATCATTCTTCATTGGTTGACGCCGGGAGAAATCTTCGGCGGAGCGGCTCTCATGTTCACGGCAAACCGCTTGTTGAGCGGGTGGCAAAATAACGGCGCCATCCTAAAGCGTCGTGGCAAGGTTCTGCTTCGCTCTCCGGAACGTCTTCTGCTCCACACGATCTGACCCACAAATATCGCTAAGTCTTACTTTTGTTCCACTTTCTCTCCTTGTTCTTGAGCAAATTCAAGGATGTTCCCGAGCAACGACCGGCCATCTCCAATATGTGATTCTGCCTTTGGAAGCATGCATTGAATCTGCTCAGGGCAGGCCCTGCTTTAACGAGCGTATTGGGGAAACACGAATGGCTCTGGTTCGCTTACTGGTCGTCGATGACTTTCGACTTTGGCAAGAATGCGTACAAGCGCATCTCGAAGGGCATCCTGAAGTGCAGATCGTAGGGTTCGCATCGAATGGTTTGGAGGCTCTTCAGAAAGTCGGGGATCTACAACCCGATTTGGTTTTCTTGGATATCAGCCTTCCGAAGCTGAATGGCATCGAAACCGCGCGGAAAATCCGTCAGCTCAACCCTCATTGCAAGATCATTTTTCTTACTGGGCAGTTGCACCCCGAAATCGTCCTGGAGGCGTTAGAAGCGGGCGGATGGGGCTACGTCCATAAAGAAGATGCGCCAACCGAACTGCTGCTGAGCCTCGAATCGGTTCGTGCCGGCAAGCGGTACTTAAGCAGCAGCGTTAGGGGCCTTGACGATGTAACCTGAATCATCAAAGCGGAATAGAGCATAATCTACGTTCGTTTGATAACTACCGCCGTTAGATCATCCTGTTGTTTTGTGCCGCCGGAAAACGCAAGGACCGCTGCATAAAGGGTCGAGATGAGTTCGCTCGGGCGCTTTTCTTTCGATTTACGAATGGTTTCCTCTGCTCTTATGACTCCGAATTGTTCGCCTTCTCCGTTGGTCCATTCGAAGAAACCATCCGTGGCCAGGACTAGCAAGTCGCCCTTATTTAGATCCAATAGCTTTGGAGGATCAGATACAAATTGCGATGAGATTCCTAGGGGAAGTCCTTGAGCGCCGATCTCTTCAAAGCGATCTTCACTCAAGAAATAGACGAATAAAGGCCCGTGTCCCGCTGAAAGCAGCTCTACTCGCGTACCTCCCGGCACGCAAACTGCCGCTACGAAGGTTACAAATCGTCCTTCTCCAATATCGCCAATGAGCTCGGCATTAAGTTGCACCATCGCGTCAAGCAGGTTGTCTCCCCGGCTGAAAATAGCTCGTGCATAAGCACGGCAAACCGCGGCGAGCAAGGCGGGACCAATTCCGTGGCCGGTTACATCGGCTAGTTCTGCAACCATAGTCCCATTCGGGAGAACCTGCCAGTCGTAATAGTCCCCACCAGTCTGATCCGCGGGCCGATTCCATCCTGCGATCTCAAAGCCACATATTTCCGGCGTGACGTTTGGTAGCAGCGACTGCTGGATCGACCGCGCCACCGAGAGATCGTGTTCCAACCGATCTACTTGGCGCTGCGCTTCTGCTTCTCGCAGAGCCGCCTCTACCTGTTTCCGGATCTCGCCTGCGACCATTCCGGAGGCAAATCCGCCAATGACCAAGGCAATGGCATAGCCGAATACTGCCCGTTGAGGGGAAAGGATGGATGTGCCAGGACTCAACGCGGGTCTCCAGCCCAAATACGCCGATGCTACGAGGTAGCTGAGGGCCGCCGCCAATCCAGAAAGTCTGCAAAGTCCGGGATTCAAACGTAAGGTGGAAAGGCTGATGAGCAAGAAAAAAGCGAGTCCCGCTGGATTTGCAAGAGGACGATAGATTGGGTCAATCGATCCGCTCGATAGGAATGCAACTGCAAGAGCGGGCAGGCAAGTCTCTAAAATAATGTTGCTGAGCCACACCCAATTTCCATATTCTCGGCCGTTCTGAATAGCACGGTTCACCGCACGCAACATGAAGTATTCATATGCTGAGAAGACCGCCAGCAGCCCGCACATCATGAGCGATGAAGAAACATTCTCATGACCCCCGACCACGAGTGTCCGGAGCACCCGGAGAAGGATGGTTGCGCCGACAACTCCGAGGACGATACGAATCCGGAGGCGCTCACTTTTTAGCTGAGCTTCTCGAAAAGCATTCGATTCAGCGGACGCATTAGTCATTCGAGCTGTCTGGTGTAGGCGTTGAAAAGCGCGATCCAGTTCTTTTGGGGCGCGAACATCACTCATCGAAGGCTATACAATGACTGCCCCCTACATCACTGTAAGTTTTGCCAGATGTGCCGGTCCTTATGGGCCCCTAGTCTTGCGGGCGACAGGCACTCCATAGATGAAGCTCTCGTTTTCGCGAAGCGCTGTTCTAACTGCGATTGCCGTTGTAATTCTCGTGTCAGCACTACCAGGGTCGATTCGCAGGATTATACAAAGCGGTGATCCTTACTTATTCACACGGCAATTCTTTGTAGACTTGTGGGCGCGTCTCTCGGGACCAGGGCGCCTGCGGTTCATCGTGCAGCCGACAGTAGCGGTCCTCTTGGGATTGCGGGACGGTAAACGAGACTCGCGAACTGGACATCCCCCTTTTCTTTTAGGGTTGGTCCTCCAGGGCGCCCACAGGCGCGCTCTGTGGGCAAGTGCAGTCGCATCGGTCCGCGACCTAGTCGCTATAGCCATAATCCTTGATGTGATTTCGCAATTGCTCATTTTCCGTGAGGTTCATCCGGGCGCAGCGTTGCTGTTGGGACCTATACTGATTGCGGTGCCGTACTCCATATCTAGGGGCCTGACAAACCGAATTGCCAGCGGCCGTACACAGCAGTTGGAAGCCGGCCGACCGCCCTGAATTGCACACGCATGATACGTCCCGATGGGCCGTAATCGTTTGTTAGCTTGTTTGGTGTTGGCTCTGCGCGGCAGTGACCGCGCCTAGTAATACTGATTATTCTAGTATTTGTTATTGGTAATCGTGCTATAGTTTAGACCTCGCGCTTAGCCTTGTTGTTCCACGTTTGAGTGAGGGACCATGAAATTGCCCCGCGCGATTCTGGCCGATGATCACACCCTGGTGGCGGAAGCACTGTGCGGTTTGATGGCCCTGCGTTTTGACGTGGTCGCCACTGTAGCCGATGGCCATGCGCTCATCTCTTCTGCAACAGCCCTGAAGCCCGACGTCATTGTGGTTGATGTTGCCATGCCTCTGCTGAATGGGCTGGAAGCTTGTCGGCAACTGAAACAGAAAATGCCTGGCGTCAAGTTCGTTTTTCTGACGATGAACGAAGATCCTGAACTTGCCGTCGAGGCCATGAAGTCGGGCGCATCCGGATACGTGTTGAAGAAATCTGCTGCCTCAGAATTGATCCAAGCCATGGAGTTTGCCCTTCGAGGCAAATCGTATATCACCCCGCAAATTGCCCGAGGGATGCAAGAGTCTTTTATCCGTAACCCTCAGGGCGCGGGCCACGCCAGATCACTGACGGCGCGTCAGCGAGAAGTCGTCCAGCTGCTGGCGGAAGGCAAATCGATGAAAGAAGTGGCAAGTATTTTGAAGGTCGCACCGCGGACAGTGGCCTTTCACAAATACCGCATCATGCAGGATCTTGGTTTTAAAACAAATGCCGATCTCATCCAATTTGCTGTAAAGCACCGAATCGTCGTGTCTTAGTGGAACTCTGACGGAATCGCCCTTTACATACAGATGCAACGCGCACTGGCAATTTGCCTGTGCTGCAACAGCAAACTTGCTTCCAGTGGACCTGATGCGATCTCTAGTCTTCCCGTTCCGTCGATGATACGAGAAGCGCGGCAATCGACGGAATTCGTACTCCTTGCAGGATTCGTAGCGCCCCAATGCTTCAACGCTTCGCGGACGGAACGGACAGTGGGCTGAGTTCCGTCCCGTCCTGTTGCGCTGGCTGAAGAAGCCCAGCCGCACAGCTCCATTATCGAGCACGTCGTGGGGCGATTATTCGGACTCCCATTGACATCAAGGAGAGAACACAGAGGAATGCGCCAAGTAGTCCGACGAGCGGCAAGTTACTAGCCGTCTTAGGGAGCTTCTTGGGCGCTGGCTCAGCGGGATTCGGTGGTTCGGCAGCAGCGGATTGAACCATCGGAAGGGGAACTGGATGCACAACCACCACTAAGATCGGTACTTCCTGCTTCGGCGGCGGTGGCGGTGGTGGCGCGCTCCCAGTTCGCCTAACCTCCTGTGCCACTACCGTTTCGGGAACCTCCGTCACCCTCTGGGCTGAAATCTTCATGCCCTTCTTGAGGCCCCACGCGTCAGTCTCCTGCCCATTGACCATGAACTTCTGCCCTTTGGGAATGGTGAACTCCTGATTCTCTCCGTTTTCAAGCGTCAAGATTACGTGGTTCGGGGGTGCAACGTGCCAAACCTTGCCCGTGACAGTCTCTACGGTTGTCACAATTCTGGGGGTCGTGGTCGTTATAGTCTGTTTTTCTAGTACCATGCCTACTTTTGCGTTGTGGATATTAACGGGCTTCCCGTCCACTTGGAAGCTCAGGTTGTCTGGAACGTCATCGAACTCCTTAAGGCTTCCATCTCCCATCTTGAGAACGACGGTGTTTCCCCTAACGTAAACGATTTCTCCCCGTTCGATCTTGACCTCTCTTGCTGCTTCACCGTGCGTCACCGTCTGAGACGATTGCACTTGTGCGCTGGACGCCGGCAGGAAAGCAATCCCAAGGATGGCTTCGGCCAGCAGACCGGGCCAGATCGTTTTTAATAACCTGGTTGAATTCATTTCTTATTCTCCTTATCTGAGGTGTTCTTGCCCATGGAAACGGTCTCCTTATCGGACCCGAGACCGGAATGGCCAATCCTTGCGAGCGGTGCCGTCACGATGTATCGCTTAGGGGCGTGGCCGACGAAATAAAAAGGGAAGCACGTCACGAGGGTTAGAGTCGGCACAGTTGTGCGGCGTAATACGGAAATGTCGTCGGGGGAAACGATGCGAATTTCACTCACAACGTATTGATGGGAGTTCCGCGACTGGGTCAGTTCGAGGACGTCACCCGCTGATATGCTTTGCAAGCCGCGAAAGAAACCATCCCGGTGTCCGGCAATCCCCAGGTTGCCTGACGCGCCAAGGCGGGCCGTGCCGAGAATCCTTCCTACACCGCGATTCAATGTGAGTTCATCCGTACCGTTGAATACCGGCACTTCGAGATTGATCTTTGGAATGCGCAGAATAGCCAGAGGAAAGTCCTTCTTCTTGGCGAGACTATCCTCGTACGCAGCGACTCGATTGGGCGACCAGAAGCGAAAATCGACTGGCGAACTCAGGAAGGGTTCCTGGGCCATAGCTGTGGTTTCACCCAAGCTTGCTTCCTCCGCAGCTTCGAATCGCGCGATTGCCGTTTTGGAGCTGATTACGCCGTAAAATCGAGCAGCTCCCCACGTAGCTAAGAGCGTCAGGCCGGAAGCAAGAAAAATGAGTTCGACTCTTCTAACTCTCAGCATGTCGTTTCGAAGCCCTTTAGGAAAATCCGGACTCTTCCCCTGCCGATCCATAACTCGTGTCAACCTCCTAACAGATGCCAGCCAACTGTTGCATGCGCACTCTCTTGCTCCCGTTAGGAAGCCACTGGCATTTGTCGGTGCCAAGAGAAAGTTGATCAGCGCTTGCGCGGACGTCTCTATAAGGGCGATCGCTGTCAGCGTGAAGCTGCTGCCGTGCAGCGCGTTTTTGCTTCTCTCCTTCATCACATTCTTAAAGCGTGGTTCGTCCGTTGAGCCAGCGTACGGGCGACAAACTGCACCTGCCTCCGTCTTCGACCTCTACCCTAGAGATGTTCTGGCCGACCGTACAACTATCAAAAGTTACAGGTGGAAATCCGCCCTGGTCTCATGCGTTTGACTGGTAGTTTTGCCAGTACTCCTAACAAGGTGAACGGACTACAAGGAGAATATGAATGAGTAAAAGGTGAATGAAATGTTGAGCTTCGCCCGACGCTTGCGATGTCAGCTGACCGCAGTGATATGCTCCGTGCTCCTAATTCCTCATGGACTGTCAGCAGTAGGCCTAGACGTAACCGCACAGCAAGGTACTGCTCCCGAAGAACAAGCTCCCAAGATCCCGAATGATCAATTGGATTCACTAGTTGCGCCCATCGCTCTCTACCCTGACCCCCTTTTGGCACAGGTTTTAGCCGCCTCCACTTATCCACTGGAGATCATGCAGCTGCAGCAATGGCTGCCCAAACACAAGGATCTCAAAGACAAAGCTTTGCAAGACGCGGTCATGAAGCAGCCCTGGGATCCTACGGTTCAGTCATTGGCTGCCCTTCCAGATGTCGTCAAGCGACTTTCAGACGACATCCAGTGGACAACGGACCTCGGAAACGCCGTTCTGGCACAGGAATCCGACGTGATGGATGCCGTACAGCGGATGCGCGCAAAGGCAAAGGACAAAGGGAATTTGAAATCTAACGACCAGATGACGGTTGAAACTAAAGTGGTCGAAAGTAAGCAAGTAATCGTAGTCCAGCAGTCCAAACCTGATGTTGTCTATGTCCCCAGTTACGACCCCGTTGTAGTTTACGGCCCTCCCCCGTATCCCTATCCGCCCATCTACTACCCGCCTCCCGGCTACTACGCCGCGGGCATGGCTATCTCCTTCGGTGTGGGGATGATGGTAGGCGCAGCTTGGGGTGGCGGATGGTGTTGCAACAGCGGCTGGGGCGGCAACAATTCGATCAACATCAATAACAACAACACGTTCGTGAATAACTCCAATAGACAAAACAACATTTCAAATCGGAGCGGCAATCGAACGGGCAGCAATAACTGGCAACACAATTCCCAGCACCGCGGAGGTACTCCTTACTCGAACCGAGCCACAGCCAACAAATATGGTGGGACGACTCGCGGAGATTCCGTTGGCAATCGGCAGGCCAATGCGCGCCAGAATCAAGGGCAATTGGGTGGCAGGGGCCAGGGTGCGCAGGCGAACACCATGGACCGCGGTGGCCGACAGCAATCCGGTGCGGGCAATCGAGGGGCCAGCGGCACAAATAGCCCGGGAAATCGTAGTGGGAGTGGTGGAGACCGCATCGGCAACCGCAGCGTTTCCTCAGGCGGTGGGTCAAAGGGAGGAGGAGCTCTTGGCGGTTCCGGTGGTTCGAGCGGAGCCAGCGCACGAGCAAGCAGTTCGCGCGGCGCATCCAGCATGGGGTCTCGTGGCGGTGGTGGACGGGGTGGTGGCGGCCGACGGAGATAATCAACCCATCGTCGAGGAAAAACAAATGAAAAAGAAAACTATCTTGATCGCTTGCAGCGTCTCTGTGGCCTCCATCGTGTTCGCGCACTCCGCCTCCATTGCCACGCCTGGGCATACAGGCTTTCGAACGAGCCAAGCCGCCGAAGGAACTTCTCAATCCTCGCAGAAAACATTCACTACGCCGAAGGAAGCAGCTGATGCCCTGGTCCAGGCAGCAGCAAGCTTTAATGTGCCATCTCTGAAGGAGATTCTCGGGCCCCACAGCGAAGATCTAGTCGCCTCGGAAGACCCAGTACAAGACAAAAACCGCGCTGCAGCATTTGCGGCGCTGGCTCGGGAAAAGAGCTCGATAGCTGTCAGCCCAAAGAATCCTAGCCGCGCCGTCTTATTGGTCGGAAACGACGATTGGCCGTTACCCATTCCCATTGTCAAGAAAGAGGGAAAGTGGATCTTTGATACGAACGCTGGCCGGAGGGAAGTTCTGCTACGGCGGATTGGCGCCAACGAACTGGATGTAATTCAAATCTGCCGGGGATACGTCGAGGCGCAGAAACAATATGCGCAGGAGAAGCATGACGGGTCCGAGGTGAACCAGTACGCTCAGCGAATCATCAGTACGTCGAGAAAACAGGATGGTCTTGCCTGGCAGAACGCCGACGGCAGTTGGGGAGGTCCGGTGGGCGAAGGAGTTGCCAAGGCATTGGCCCAGGGCTACACAAATCGAAGTCAACCCTATCACGGGTATTTCTTCAAAATCTTGAAGGGACAAGGCCCGGCGGCGCCGCTTGGAGAGATGGACTTTGTTGCGAATGGCGCGATGATCGGCGGATTTGCTCTTGCTGCTGCGCCGGCAGATTACCGCGTCACTGGCGTTCAGACCTTCATCGTTAGCTACGAAGGCGTTGTTTATCAGAAAGATTTGGGCCCGGATACGCTCCGCGTTTTCAAAGACATGCAGCTCTACAACCCGGACAAGACGTGGACCCGTACGAATGACAACTGGTGAAAGGCCCCGAGTTTAGTCCGGTGCTTTCAAAGGAGAACTCAAGAAATGAAACAGTCAGGATTATTAATAAGCGCTTTTCTGTTGGTGGCAGCAAGTTCGGCGGTAGCGCAGGACATTCGCTACGACTTCGACAAGGACAAGGACTTTTCGAAGTACAAGACGTATAAGTGGGTAGCCATCAAGGGCGCGCAGCTTCCCGATGAACTAACTCAGAGGGCAATAACAAGCGCCATTGACACTCAACTCGGCGCGAAGGGGCTGACGAAAACGGACTCGGACAATGCTGACCTGTATATTGGGTATCAGACCGCTCTCGGTCAGGAGAAGGAGTTTACCTCGTTTAACACAGGCTGGGGCTACGGTCCCGGCTGGGGTGGTGGTTGGTATGGCTATGGCGGTATGAGCTCAACTACGACATACGGTTCGACTTCCACCGTATACGTGGGGCATTTGGATTTGAGCATGTACGACCCCGCAGCAAAACAGCTGGTTTGGAGAGGGTCAGCCTCGAAGACACTGGATCCCAAAGCAAAGCCGGACAAGAAACAGAAAAACATCAACAAAGCTGTCGAGAAACTCCTAAAAAAGTATCCCCCAGAGGTGAAGAAGTAGCGGCGCCGATACTCTCTGCTTAAGCGGATTGAACTTCGAGGATTAGAAGCTGAATCGCAGCGCTAATTGTCCAACCCATGCGTTTACAGACGTGCTGCTAATAACGCCGAACGTCGGAGACGAAAAGTTTGTGTCAGGATTCGAGAATTGAGGATGGGTTGAATGCCTTGAAGAACTCAGCGCGAAGTTGAAGCCCAAAGGCGATACGGTTGCCACTGGCTCAATACGTCCAAGAAAAAATACATCTTGGAGCCTCCACCGGGCGAGAGGCCAAGAGCGACAATCAATGCACTGGCGCCCCGTCAGCCTTGTGGAGTAAGCTTTGTTTCGTTTCCAAAGTATTTCGCTGAGATGAGAACTCTTCGGGACTGTAGTTCCCCTGTTGATTTTGACAGAGTGGGATTGCCAGTCCATGAGGGAAACTGCCGGTGCGATAGCTGTCTGCAGGCCTGCTAAGGCCACCTGCCCACGAACCCGCTCAACCCAGCGGAGGACTTGGGAGCGGCTTATGTGGTGTGCTCGGTTGCCGATAGGTCCGAAAGTGCCCGAGATTCCTTGCGCCTCCCCAAACGCATTTGGACAAAGTAGGCGATGGCGGTCCGAGGCTTGGGTTCCACCAAGGGCTTCACTTATTCTTTTTTTGGCCTGTTTCCTATTTCAGGTTAGGGCGGACGCTCAGGTCAAGGGGACTCGGCGAGTCCTCTATCTTTCTGACCTTGGCACGCCCGCATCAGCCGGCTTTACAGAAATAGAAACGGCAGTCTTCAACGGACTACAGAAATCCCCGTACAAGCTCGAGTTTTACGAAGAGGCTCTGGAAGTCACCTTGTTTCCGGATGAGGTTTCCCAACGCCGGTTCGGTGAAGAGTTCATTCGCAAATATTCAGACCGTAAGCCCGATGTAATAGTAGCTGCCGGGTCGGCATCCCTCAAATTCATTGCAGAGTCACATGAAAGCTTCATTCGAGATACGCCAATCATCTTTTGCGCAGTTTTAGGGGAGGTCCCGGACCGGCTGAATTCCGACATACATTTTACGGGTGTTCTAGGCAAGCTGCACCCGGCAGAGACTCTGAGTGCTGCCCTGCACCTGTTCCCTGGCACAAAGCACGTGGTGGTCGTAGGTGGTATGGGTAAGTTCGATGAAGAGTGGGAACGCGTCGCAAAACGGGCTTTCCAAAATTACGAATCGAAGCTTGAATTCACCTACCTAACTGACTTGGCCATGCCCGTCCTTCTTGAGCGGCTCAGGCAACTGCCGAGCAATACAATCGTCTACCACACTGCATTCACGCAAGACGTTACGGGAGAGCGCTTTATTGATTCGGCTCAAGCGGTACCCTTAGTCGCCGGGGCGGCGAACGCTCCGATCTTTGTCATGGACGATGTGGATCTTGGGGCAGGAACGGTCGGCGGCGACCTGGTGAATTGGGCCAACGACGGCCATGTCGCCGCAGACATGGCCGTGCGAGTCCTAAACGGCGAGAAGCCCGAGGATATTCCTGTCGTGATGAGCAACCACGCCTACGTGTTTGATTGGCGCGCCTTAAAGCGTTGGGGGTTGAAAGTAAGTGACCTGCCACCTGGCAGCATCGTGCTTAATCGACAGCCTAGCATTTGGGAATTTTACAAACGATACTTTGTGGCTGGCGTATTACTTTTTGTCGTACAAGCCCTGGTTATTTTCGCGCTTCTCTGGCAGCGGTCGCGGAGAAGAAAGGTAGAAAGGGATCTGGTTCGTATTAACGATAGGCTTCGTTTGGCGATGGAGTCGGGCAAATCGGTTGGTTGGGAATTTGAGCTGGCGAGCGGACACAATCGGTGGTTCGGTGATCTTCAGACCATGTTTGGCATTCCGTCGAATATGTTTACCGCTGAGACAGGCGATTTCTATCATTCGATCCATCCCGAAGATCGCGACCGAATCTCGAAGGCCGTGGCCAAGGCGAGACAAGACCGCGAATCTTACAACGAGGAATTCCGAGTCATTTGGTCAGATGGGACCGCTCGCTGGGTCACCGCCAGAGGTGAATTCGAATACGCCCCAGACGGTGAAGCTCGGATGATGCGTGGCATGGCCGTCGACATCACTGAGCGCAAGCAGGTGGACGAGGCGCTTAAGAAGTCGGAGGAGAAATTTTCTAAGGCGTTTCAAGAAAGTCCCCTAGCTCTTTCAATTACAAGCACGAAAGATCATCGCTATATCGAAGTCAACGAGACCTTTGAACGGATAACTGGGTGGAGTCGCGCCGGGATCGTGGGACGGAGTGCGCTGGATGTCGGAATCTGGGTACCCAGCCAAAGGATCGAGTTTATAAAACGGCTTTTAGCGGACGGCAACTTGCGAAACGTGGAGTTTTCTCTTCACGCAAAAGATGGCCAGGTCCGGACCGGCTTAGGTTCTGCCGAATTGATTGAGATTAATGGAGAGCAATGCGCCCTCTCGGTGATCGCCGACATTACTGAGGTCAAGCAGGCTGAGGAAGCCCGGCGCGTTTCCGAGCTTCGCTTCAGCCAATTCTTTTCGACTTTGCCTGAATACTGCTACATGACTTCTCCCACCGGCGAAATTCTCGACGTTAATCCAGCAGTGTGCAGGGCCCTCGGTTACACAAAAGAAGAGCTCCTCGGCAGGCCTTTGTCCGACCTCTATGCCCCTGAGTCAGCCCTAAAGCTGGTTAATCTACTTGAGAAGTGGAAGAGGACCTTCAAGTTGCGCAACGAAGAGATGGTCGTCCTGACGAAGGAAGGAATGAGGAGAACAGTCCTTCTCAATGCGGGAGCCGTGAAAGACACCCAGGGAAACATCATCTATGTTGCGTGCGTCCAGGCAGACATTACCGAGCGCAGAGAAATCCTGCAGAGGCTGCGGGAGAGTCAAGACCGTTTGAAGGGTATGGTCGAATCGGCCATGGATGCAATTATAGCCGTGGATGAGGGGCAGCGGATCATCGTCTTCAACGCCGCGGCGGAGAAGATGTTCGCTTGCCGGGCTCGAGATGCGATTGGAGCTTCAATCGACCGCTTCATTCCGGAGCGCTTCCGGGAAAGCCAACTAGACCGTATTCGGCACTTCGGTGAGACTGGTGCCACAACTCGAACGATGGGGGCCATGGGCGCTTCGTGGGGCCTGCGCAACACGGGTGAGGAATTTCCGATAGAAGCTTCGATTTCACAAACAGAGAGTGGAGGAGAAAAGCTCTTTACTCTCATTATTCGTGATGAAACCGAGCGGAAGCGTGCGGAGGCCGCACTACGAGAAAGTGAAGAGCGTTTCCGGTTGGTGGCAAATGCCGCTCCGGTGATGATTTGGATGTCTGGTCCGGACAAACTCTGCACCTACTTCAACCAGCCCTGGCTGGAGTTCACGGGTCGTTCCATTCAAGCGGCGCTGGGAAACGGCTGGGCGGAAAGTGTCCATCCCGAGGACCTGGACGCTTGTCTGAAAACCTATACCAATGCGTTTGACCGGCGCGAGGGATTCGAAATGGAGTATCGGCTTCGGCGACATGATGGAGAGTATCGCTGGATTCTTGACCAGGGAATCCCACAATCTCAGCAAGATGGTTCCTTTACGGGCTACATCGGCTCCTGTATCGACGTCACTGACCGCAAACTGGTGGAAGAGTCTCTCGCCGACATGAGCCGCAAATTGATCGAGGCTCAAGAACAGGAACGAACGTGGATCGCCCGAGAGCTTCATGACGACATCAATCAGCGAATCACCTTGGTTTTGGTGAATCTGGAACGCTTGCAAGGAGACTCTTCGCCTTTGGCGCCCGCTATCACGCAACGCCTTACGGAAATAAAGGAAAATCTCTCAAGTTTGGCCAGTGATGTTCAAGCACTGTCACATCACCTACATTCTTCGAAGCTGGAATACCTGGGGCTCGTGACAGCAGCTGGGAGTTTCTGCAGGGAACTTTCCGAAGAGCACGAAGTGGAGATTGCATTTCACTCAGAAAACATACCAAAGCAGCTGCCTCGGGAGATCGCTCTTTGCTTCTTTCGCGTATTGCAAGAAGGCCTCCAGAACGCCCTCAAGCACAGCGGATCAAAACAGTTCGAAGTGTGGCTGAAGGGGTCACCGAACGAAATCGAGCTAACCGTGCATGACTCAGGAACCGGTTTTGATCTCGAAGAGGCAATTCGGGGACGCGGCCTGGGCCTTACGAGCATGAAGGAGCGCCTGAAACTGGTCCGTGGCAGACTATCGGTTGAATCGAGTCCCGCTCAAGGGACTACAATTTGTGCCACAGTGCCTTTCAGTTCTGGCGCTAGGGCCGCGGGAGCATAGGCTCAGACGAAATAGGCTTTCCCGAAACCTCGCCAATGTGCTGCTAATCGGATTCATCAATATGGGACCAGCAGGCCCGAGCTTCCGTATTCAATGCAACTCTCGCACAGTGCCCTCCTGAAATCCTTATGCCAGTTGACTTTAAGGCATAGTGGGCCAGAAAAGAGTGCGTTTCTCTAGTAGGTCCCTCTTCCCTGTAAGAAGTGACAGTTGAACGATCGACTGAGATATCCCAACCTTCGCCAATAAGGGCTGTTCAGGTGCGGCCAGCAATTTTGCTCTGGTCAGCAGACCGCCAGCAGGCTGGAACATAGGTGACGACTGCGTTCGTTTCGCGTGAGGAGCACATGATTGCGAGAATCCTAAGAAAAGGCCCAATGATGAATCCAAGATTTATATATGCGGCGGTAGTTTTGCTTGCAGGAGTCTTAGTCCCAGCCACGGTTTTTGCCCAGTCCGATTCTTCAAATCAAAAAGTGCAGGACTTGCGCAAGCAGCTGGATGAACTGCGGGAGCAGATGAGCAAGCTGCAAGCGCGCCTCGGCGAGCTAGAAAGTGCCAAAACCTCGGAGGCTGCCACTGCCCCGACAGCCCCGTCCGCCCAGCAGCAGGGAACTATTCAAAGCAGCCAGCCTCCGGCTCAAGCTGCCCCTTCCAAACAGGTGGGGGAAGCTACAGCAACCTACACATCATTTTCGGAGGATGGCGTTGCGGCAGCCCGTTTCGATAATGTTCCCCTCGATCCCAAGTACAAGGGTTTTTTCCGCTTGCCAGGAACCCAGGACATCCTCAAGATCGGCGGATACTTCAAGACCGACTTCATCTACGACCTGAAGCCAGCGGGAAACACAGATTCGTTCATCCCCTCTTCGATTCCCATCCCCGAGGTGGTCGGCGTGAACAACGCAACTGTATCGATCCGTCCCACTCGTCTGAGTCTGGACTTCAGGATTCCAAGTACTCAGCTCGGCGATGTGCGCTTCTACGTCGAAGGTGATTTCTTTGGAACCAACGCGACTACGCCGCGGCTACGTCACGCCTACGCGCAAGTGCGAAACGTCCTGATTGGCCAAACGTTTTCAAACTTTATGGACCCGGACGGATTCCCCGACACCCTTGACTTCCAGGGTCCGAACGGCATGGTCAACTTGCGGAATCCTCAGTTGCGGTATGGTTTTGCGCTGAGCCCGAGCACAACATTTTACATTTCCGTGGAGAAACCTAGCTCGGATATTATCTTCACGACGCCGCAATTCTCGGCCCAGCCAAATGCTCCTAGCCCAGACGGGACAATCCGCCTTCGGCAGGAATTCGAAGGGGGGCACTTCCAAATCTCGGGACTATTTCGATCCATCTCAGCATTTCTTCCGAATGGAAAGACGGATTCGGTTTTTGGATGGGGAATAAACGTTTCTGCGGGCGTGAAGACGTTCGGCAAGGACAACCTAATTCTTGCGGTTGCTGCAGGACACGGGATTTCGCGATATATACAGGACACCTCGGGATTGGGAATTGATGCGGAACCCACATCAGCCGCAAACCCACATTTGGAAGCGACTCCTGCAGTGGGGGTTGAGGCCGCCTATCAGCACTATTGGCGGAAGACGCTGCGTTCTAGCGCGATCTATTCCTACGCTGCCGTAAACGATACCGCCCTGGCTGCGGCCACAACCTATAACCATGCCACATATACCGGAACCAACTTAATCTGGAATCCGTATGGATCCCTGAACGTTGGGGCTGAATTTCTATATGGCTGGGCGATGGAGCAGAGCGGGTTAAAAGCAAATGCTCCCCGCATTCAATTTAGTGCGAAGTACAGCTTCGTGAAGGTAGACGCAGACCGGTAACGGCCCGCCGTGTAGGTTATGGCCTTCGCGGACCGGCCTTGATCGTCAGACCAAGGCGTTCCGAAGATCTCCCGGTTCTCGTGCATGTTGTTTCTCAGTGTGCGCGGTTCTCAGACATTCCGCTAGGCTCAGCCGATTCTCCGCTACGCGCTGTCACTTTTGACAGTTATCGGGGCACCATGGCGCCTATATAAACTCGGACCGAAGGAGCGCGGCGATGCAGTACTCACGATTAAGCGGTGGAAGAGATCGATTTGACCGCCGGGCCTTTTGTAAGGCTGCCGGCGCTGCGACCGCTGTCGGTCTGGTAGAGGCGAGCCTGGGAAGCGCGTTGGCCCACGCAGACCTTACCAAGGAGCAGCGTGACAAGATGACGGCGGACGAAATCATCCAGCAGATGAAAGCTGGCAACGAACGGTTCCGGTCGGGCAAACCGCAGCATCGAGATCTCATGCGCGAAGCTAAGGCGACTGCGAAAGGACAGTATCCTGCCGCGATTGTCTTTAGCTGTGTTGACTCGCGAGCACCCGCCGAGTTGATTCTTGACTTTGGTATCGGCGATATCTTCAGCGGTCGTGTGGCAGGCAACGTCGCTGACGGGGACGTATTGGGTAGCATGGAATTCGCTTGCAAGGTGGCAGGCTCGAAAGTCGTGCTTGTCATGGGCCACACCGCCTGCGGCGCTATCAAGGGTGCTATTGACGAGGTGCAGCTTGGCAATCTAACGGCATTGTTGGGGAAGATCCGTCCGGCTGTTGAAGCCACTCAGTACACGGGGGAGCGCTCGGCCAAAAACTACGCGTTCGTAGACGCAGTAGCGCGAAAGAACGTGTCACTAACTATCGCCAACATTCGGGAAAAGAGCTCCGTGCTTCGAGACCTCGAATCAAGCGGCAGCATAAAGATTGCAGGCTCGATGTACAACCTCGAAACTGGAATCGTTGAGTTTTTCGCGTAGCGTTTATGGTCGGTCTCCGCAGGGCGGGGTCAGAGATAGTCAGCGAGCAGGGGTCGGCTGCCCGCCAAGCCCGAGACACTTGACCTTGAAAGCGCTCAAGAACCCCCCCGGGTGATTTGTCGGCAAAAATACGAGAATGCGTTCCTATGACTTAATAATCCTGCATTTAAGATTGTTCCCTTCCTACCACGTAACTCAAAGGATTTTCTTGCAAGTAGCATTTCTCGGTCGCAAACCAGAATGGCGGGAACAAATGGCGCGCCTAAAAAGAAAAGAATATGAGAAAGAGCTCACTCGCCTGCAGGGCGAACTCTGCAAGCTTCAAGACTGGGTCAAGCATAGAGGGTTGCGTGTGATCATCGTTTTTGAAGGGCGCGACGCGGGCGGGAAGGGGGGTACGATTCGCGCAATTACCGAACGTGTGAGCCCCCGTGTTTTCCGAGTCGTAGCTCTGCCAAGCCCGTCCGATCGCGAAAAGAGCCAGATGTATTTGCAGCGTTACGTGCAACATTTCCCGGCAGCCGGGGAGATCGTGATCTTTGACAGAAGCTGGTACAACCGGGCTGGCGTGGAATACGTCATGGGTTTCTGCACGCCCGAGCAACACCGGAGGTTTTTGCAATTATGCCCGATTGTCGAGAAATACATGGTAGACGGCGGAACCATCCTCATTAAGTATTGGATGGAAGTGGGCCAGAAAGAACAACAACGTCGATTTGAGGCTCGCATTAACGATCCCCTTCGTCAATGGAAGCTCAGCCCAATGGACTTGGAATCGTTTCGACGGTGGTACGAATACTCTCGTGCTCGTGACGCCATGCTTGCGGCCACCGATACGAAACATGCGCCATGGTATCTTGTTCGCTCTGATGACAAGAAAAGAGCTCGGCTCAATTGCATTGCTCACTTGTTGAGCCTGATTCCTTACGGCAAAGCTCCGCGGGAAAAAGTGAAGTTGCCAAGACGCAAGAGCAAAGGTGCCTACAACGATCAGGCCTCGCTGAAGGGAAGGCGCTTCATCCCCGAAAAATACTGATTTGCTAACTTCCCATCAGGCCAGCCCTGGCCATGCTCTCTTCGCCGCATGGCTGTGCACATCGATCTGTCAATGTAAACAGGATCTGCCGGGCGTATCTGTTAGCTTCACGGCCTCGCGCAAACCAAATTGGGGGCAGCCATGCCGTCCTCAGACTTCACTCGCGGTGGCGGCCAATGTCTCATATGTGTGCACTGCCATTTCGAGATTAAAGTGCATTCTCTCGTGACCGAGCACCTTGCCCAATGAAGACCTCTGAACCACTGACATGACCTGTGAGTTGAGCCCCACCAGCCAAACGGACACGCCTCGCTCTCCCTGCCTTTGTTCGCCTTCAGTCAACATCTTGAGGGCAGTGTACTCGAGGTCAGGCACGTTGCTGAAGTCGATTGCCACGACCTGCGGTTTCGATTTCTCGACCAGTTGTCTCATTTTCTGTCCAATAAGTTCAGCATTGGCGAAGAAAATGCGTCCCTCAAGTCTTAACAACAACAATCCGGGAAAAGTCTCATCAACGGGATATTCCTTTGAGAGTGGGCGAAAAACGTTGGTCCCTGGCTTGCGGCCGAGCACATAAACGTGGGGCGTTGCCAACTGATAGGCAAGTCCTAGGAGCGATACCAGGATCGCCACAATGATGCCCTTTAGGGTTCCAAGCAAGACGACGCCTGCAAATGCAGTCAATGCCCAGATGAACTCAGTTCTTCGCACTTTGAGAATTTCTTGAAACTCCTTCGGGTGAATAAGTCCGACCGAGTAGACAATAATCACCGCCGCCAGCGTGGCTTGCGGCATCAACGCAATCAGAGGGGAAAGAAAGAGCATTGTTGCCAGCACGACCCCGGAGGTAACCAGTTCTGCGAGTTGACTGCGCGCTCCTGCAAGTCGGTTCACTGCGGTCTGGCTTGTGCCGCCACCGGCGGCCATGGCGCCAAGGAAAGCGCCGCCCACGTTTGCCAGGCCAGTTGCTAGAAGCTCTCGGTTGGCTCGAGGAGGTGGCTCCTCAGCTCCAGCAAAGGCTCGCCCAACAGCGATTGTTTCCGTAAAGCTCATTAGCGCTATCCCCAGTGCCCCAGGCCAAAGCTGAGTAGCGAGGGAAAAGTCTGGGACAGTGACAGGCGGCAATCCCTTGGGAATCAAGCCAACTAACAGAACGCCACGCGCATGCAAATGCAGCAGAGACGTGCATGCAATCCCGGCAGCAACCGCGATCAGCGGAGCGGGCAAGCGTGGAAGGAAACGCTCGATTCCCACCAAAAGTGCCATTGTTACAATTCCCACACTCAGGGTCGGCAGCGAAGCTTCAGGAATTCCATGGAAAATCGCAAGTAGGCTGTGGAGAAAGGAGGCCTTGGGAAAATGAATACCAAGAATCTTTGGGATCTGATCGGTAATGATGACGAGTCCTATCGCCGCTTTGAATCCAATTAATACGGGTTCAGAGATAAAATTGGCGATGAAGCCCAGTCGCAGCAACGAAGCCAGCACGAGAATCGCCCCCACCAGAAGCGTCAACATTGCCGAAGCCCTAAGCAGGGACTGGGTGCCGCCTCCTGCAACGATTTGGTCAAGTTCGGCTGACGTCAGGATGGCAAGAGTTGTTGTCGTACTTACGCTGAGTGGTCGAGATGTTCCGAATACAGCATAAATCATCATTGGAAGAAAAGACGTGTAGAGCCCGACTTGCACGGGCAATCCGGCGATTGTGGCGTACGCCATGGCTTTTGGAATGACTACAGCGGCGACGGTCAATCCTGCGACCAGGTCTGCCCGGATCCATTCTTTCCTGTATGTGAGAAACATGCTTGCATCCGAACTGAGCTTCGCCTGGCTAAGAATCGCGATTTCTGTAATTTGGCCAAAAGGTAAGCAATAGTTAGCGTCAGGTCGCGGTTGCCGCGACCTTGGCCTTCGCGCCCCGCGCAATCGCCGCTGTTTCGATGAATGCGGCCAGTTTTCCAAGCTCGAGTGCTCGCTCGGCCGTGGTGCTTGAAAACAAGCGCATCATACTGGCGATGAGACCGGTCCAACCGGTTTGATGACTCGCTCCCAGTCCGGCGCCATTATCGCCGTGAAAGTATTCGTAAAACGAGATGTAATTACGCCAATGTGGATCTTGCTGAAACTTCTTGGTTCCGCCATAGACCGGCCGCCGGCCATGGCCGTCTCGCAAGAAGATCCGGGTCAGACGGTCCGAGATCTCTTTGCTTACCTCGAAAAGGTTCATGAGCTTGCCGGACCCCGTGGGGCATTCGATTTTGAAGTTGTCGCCATAGTACAAATAGAAGTTCAGCAGCGCCCGGATGATGAGCGCGTTCACCGGCATCCAGACCGGTCCGCGCCAGTTGGAATTGCCGCCGAACATGCCGGTGTTCGACTCGGCCGGCAGGTAGTCCACGCGGTACTCCTGGCCGCCTACGTTTAAGACGAACGGGTGCTGCTCGTGGAACTTGGAGAGCGAGCGGATGCCGTAGGGACTCAGGAACTCATTCTCGTCGAGCATCTTGGTCAGGATCCGGCGAAGCCGGTCTGGGTTAACCAGGGCCATGATCCCGCGCTCGGCTACCCCGAAATGTCCCACGCCCGTGGGGTGGATGGTTTCCCTGAGTTCGGGAATCCGGCGCAGGCGTTCCTGCACCATAGCTATGGTTCGCGGGATGCGCTCCCGCATCGACTTTTCGGTAACCGTCGTGGCGCAAAGGGGCAGGAGCCCCACCATCGAGCGCACCTTCAGCCTCTGAGAGCTGCCGTCGGGGAGCCGCAGCAGGTCGTAGTAGAAGCCATCCTCCTCGTCCCACATGCCGTCCTGACCGGGCCGGTTCATGGCCGAGGCGATGTAGTAGAAGTGCTCGGCGAACTTCATGATCATGGGTTCGTAGCTGGGGTCGTTGAGGGTGATTTCGAGCGCCAGTTCCAGCATGTTCTGGCTGAAGAGGGCCATCCAGGCCGTACCGTCCGCCTGCTCCAGGTGGCCGCCGGTGGGCAGCGGGGCACTGCGGTCGAAGACGCCTATGTTGTCGAGACCGAGAAAGCCTCCTTCGAAGACGTTCTTGCCGAAGCGGTCCTTGCGGTTCACCCACCAGGTAAAGTTCAGCAAGAGCTTATTGAATGTCAATTTAAGAAAATCAAAATCCGTCTCGCCGCGGAGTGCCTGCTCGGTGCGGTGCAGAAAGAGGGTGGCGAATGCGTGGACCGGGGGGTTCACGTCGCTAAAGTTCCACTCATAAGCAGGCATCTGGCCGTTGGGATGCAAGTAAGAGGCACGGAGCATCAGCTCCATTTGCTGCTTGGCGAACTCGGGGTCCACGATAGAGAGCGGGATGGTGTGGAAGGCCAAATCCCAGGCTGCGTACCAGGGGTATTCCCACTTGTCAGGCATGGAGATGATGTCCTGGTTCAGCATGTGGAACCACTCCGAGTTCCGAGAATCTCGATATCCATGATGGAGCGGGTTGGAGTGGTGCTCGTCCAACCAGTTGTCACCATCGAAGAAAAAGAACTGCTTGCTCCAGAGTATGCCGGCGAGGGCTTGGCGCATCACCTTGGCCGAGTCTTCACCCAGCGATGGCGGTGTGATCGACTTGTAAAATTCATCGGTTTCACGAAGCCGGTCCGCGAAGACTTCATCAAATTGCTTTCCGAAGGGTTTGCCCTTCCGTTCCGGAGAACTGCTGGAGAGGCGCAGGCGAATCGATTTGGTCTGACCGGCGCCTGCATTGATCAGGTAGTGTGCTGCGACCTTGGTGCCCTGCTTGGCGGCGTTCACTGAACCCTGATGGCCTTGCACGACGCAGTTGTTAATGCCGTCTTTGACGTAGGGGCTCTCGTTCTTTTGCTTTTGCCCGGGAAAAAGCATCTCATGGTTTGTTTCGTTCTCGGTGAAGAGCAGCGGCACATCGCCTTCGCAGGAAAAGATGTATTCGCCCAGCAGCGGATGCGTTACCGCGACCGCGCTAGTGCCCGCCGCGGCCTCGATTTGCTTGAGGATTGGTTTCTCTGCAGCCCTGTTGGATGCTGCGATCCACGCCGACCAGTCGTTCCGAAACCACAGCGTCGGCAAGAGATGCAGTTCTGCCGCGTCCGGTCCCCGGTTGACTGCCGTGATCCGCACCAGGATGTCTTCCAGACCGTCTTTGGCATATTCCACGAAGACGTCGAAATACCGGTTTTCGTTGAAAACCCCGGTGTCGAGCAGCTCATACTCCATTTCATCCTTGGAACGGCGGCGGTTCGTCTCCACCAGATCGGCGTAGGGAAATGCCGCCTGCGGGTACTTGTAGAGATACTTCATGTAGGAATGGGTCGGGGTGCTGTCGAGGTAGAAGTAGTACTCCTTCACATCCTCTCCGTGGTTGCCCTCGCTGTTGGTCAATCCGAAGAGCCGTTCCTTGAGAATCGGATCCTTGCCGTTCCACAGGGCCAGCGCAAAGCAGAGCCGCTGTTTGTCATCGGAAATGCCGGCGATGCCGTCTTCGCCCCAGCGGTAGGCGCGCGAGCGGGCCTGATCGTGGGTGAAAAAGTTCCATGCGTCACCCCACTCGCTATAGTCCTCGCGGACTGTGCCCCATTGTCGCTCACTCAGATAAGGTCCCCATTTTCGCCAGGGCAGACCCTGAACGCGCGCCTCCTCAAGACGCGTCGCCTCTGCGCTCTTATTCATGGTTGCTGTCTCCGTGGGCTCATCCGAGGGGCCGCAGCCTCACCAAAAAACGCATCCAGCCAAAGCGTAACCACTCTCTGGCACTCGGTGTCTCAATCGCCTTCCGTCTTTACCTAAGTAACATCTTCTTCGTCGGCGAAGAAAGCATGAACTGTTAATACTTACAGATGTTGATTTCTTTTTCGGCTCCTAACCTTCTCGATGGTGAGATTCTCGAGTGCAGGGGCGTTTTCATATCGCTGTGTTCCTTAGCGTCTATCTCGTCGCCGACGTTTGCCGTGCGCAGGACCTCGCTCCTCGGGCCTATCTCATCACACCCGTTCATTCCAATGCGGTTACGCTGACCTATTCCTTTTTTGACGGGAGCCTTCTTTTTGAAGGAACAGCGCCAATCACGGGCGCCACTGCAAGGGCTCATGTCGCTATTTTTAACTATTCTCGTTCACTGAATTTCTTTGGCCGTACAGCGAACTTCACTGCCTCTTTGCCGTATGGGGTTGGGAACTTCCGAGGAATCGTTGCTGACGCAGAAACACGTGCGTATCGGTCAGGCCTCTTGCCGGCCAGTTTCCGATTCTCGGTGAACCTGATGGGGGGTCGTGCAATGAACGTCGCCGAATTCATGAAATGGCGGCAGAAGACGATCCTAGGGATCAGCCTCAGGCTCGTGCCTGAAACTGGTCAATACGACCCAACGAAGCTGATAAATTTCGGTACGAACCGCTGGGCCTTCAAACCAGAGCTTGGCTATTCTCAGCGCTGGGGGCATTGGATTCTGGATGCCTACGGGGGAGTTTGGTTATACACGACCAACTCCGAGTTCTTTTCACACAATCAGTTCTCTCCGGGAACCAACACTCAGACGCAGAGTCCTATTGGCTCATTTGAAGGACACCTCAGCTATGATTTCAAACCACGGTTGTGGGTGTCCCTCGATGGCAATTATTGGTTTGGCGGCACTACAAGCCTGAATGGAGTGGAAAACCCCGGTACCCTTCAGCAGAATTCACGGCTCGGCGGAACCGCCTCGATCCCCTTAAGCAAGCATCAGTCGATCAAATTCAGTTACAGCAATGGGGCTTATATCAAGTACGGAGGGAACTTCCAGAATGTCTCTCTCGCTTGGCAATACTCCTGGTTGGGAAGGCCCTGATAGCCGGAGCTTATGGATCTAATGAACTTTCCTCTTCTCGTGTTTGCCTTATCCTTCGTTGTTCTGCTACTGGCGGCTTTGATTGGCGACACAATTCGCACCAAAGTCCATGCTTTAAAGGGAGAAGAGCAAGCCGATTTTGATGTTGTATTAAGCGCCACCCTAACTCTTCTCGGTCTCCTTATCGGCTTCAGCTTCTCTATGGCCATTAGCCGGTATGACCAGCGCAAGAACTACGAGGAGGCGGAAGCCAACGCAATCGGTACAGAGTATGTGCGAGCGGATTTCCTTCCGGCGGACGATGCTGCGAAGGTGCGTGATCTTCTATTGAGGTATCTCGACGAGCGCGTGTTGTTCTACACGACTCGCGACGATAGTCACCTGGCGAAGATCGATGCGGAAACAATCCAACTGCAAAGCGAACTGTGGATTGCCGTGCGGCCGGCGGCAGAGGCACATCCTACGCAGGTGGTTGCCCTCGTGGTTTCCGGTATGAACGACGTCCTGAATTCACAAGGATACACGCAGGCAGCTTGGTGGAATCGTATCCCAGTTGCAGCCTGGGGAATGATGACGGCAATCGCCGTCAGTTGCAATTTGCTGATCGGCTATGGTGCACATGGAAGGGATTGGCGCACCCTGCTGATCGTACCGATTGTCGTGTCCATTGCGTTCTTTCTGATATCCGATATTGATAGCCCACGCGGCGGCACCATACGCGTAGCACCTCACAATTTGATCAGTCTGTCGAAGTCATTAACGTCGCAATAGACCCCGCGGCTTGCTGTTTAGAAGCTTGTCTTGGACAAGAGTCATGGAGGAAAGACCGTGATCCAATGGGTTACTTATCCCGCCGCGTCCCTTCTATGTCATAAGAGAAACAATGATGGTGCCCCAAGTCGTGAGCAAGATGTGCCCGAACGCTACTGTATAAGAATATCCAAGAGTAGCGACCGGGCTGTCGGATTTCTCTTGTACTGCCGCGACGCCCGCGATCATTGTTTGGGCGCCTGCGAGTCCACCAAGCAATAGCACCGGATTTAACTTCAGAAGATAGTGACCGAGGAAAAGGCCTGCGATGAGCGGCACAAGCGTCACAACCATGCCGCCAAGAAACAGGATGTAGCCATATTCCTTCACGGCGCTAATAAAGATGGGACCTGCCTTGAGCCCAACCATGGCCACGAAAGCCGCTAAGCCTATGGATTTCATGAAACTGATCGCGGCGTCGGGCATCCTCCCGAACCAGGGCTTCACCGATCGCATCCATCCCACCAGAACGCCTGCAAGCAGAGTTCCCACACTCGTGCCCAGGGCTATTCTCATGCGTCCTATGGGTATCGTTAGGATGGCGCCGATCAGGACGCCTAAAAATATCGCAGTACCCAGCACAACAAAATCACTTTCTTCCGTCGGGTTAATTACTCTACCGACCAGCGGAGCCAACCTTTCGACAGCTGCCTCTGAGCCGGTTACTTGCAGGGTATCGCCTTGCTCGATGATCGTGCCTGGCCCTATTGGGATCGCTTGACCGCCCCGCGTGATGCCACGTAACAGCACACCGCGAGCTTCATCAATACCCTCTACTACCTCGCTGAGGGTCTTTCCGGCGACTGTCTTGCTGGTAACATAAAGCCCATAGGAAGCCACAGGGATCTCGAGCAGTTCCGGATCAGTTGCCTCCGTAGATGACGAAGCAAGCAGACTGATCAAGGCTTCTGTTCGTCCAAGAACGGCAACTGTATCTCCCGCCTCCAGGACAGTGGTAGGGAGAGGCCAGAAAAGTTCACCGCTACGCCGAACTCGTTCCACGAAAAGGCGCGCAGTGGGTATGGACTTCTCTGTCTCCGCGATTGTCTTTCCGACGACTAAACCATTTGGACGAATTGTATACGCGCGATAACTGATAGGTTGCCAAGCTGAAGACACGCCGGACTTGGAATGCTTGATTCCCAGCTTCTCTTCAACCTTCCTCGATTCCGCACGCAAGTCGATCTGCAGCAGTTTAGGTCCCAGAGTCCCGCAGACCAGGATCACTCCCAGGGTGCCAAAGATATAGCAAATCGCGTCCGCAACGGCGACGTGCCCAATCCATTGCTGCTTTTGGTCATCAGGCACCGACAAACCCCGGATCGCCTCGCTGGCAGTGCCGATCGCGGGCGATTCCGTCAAAGACCCAGATAGCATGCCAGCCGAGTATCCCGGATCGAGTTTCAAGGAATGCGCCACTATATACGCGGTTATGAGGCCAATGACTGGAACAAACACACCGAGCACTACCCAACGCCAGCCCTCTCCCTTGAGATTGCTAAAGAAGCCAGGCCCCACCGAGTATCCGATTCCGAAAAGGAACAGCAAGAACAGCATGGCCTTTGCTTGGTCAGAGACGGGCACATGAAAAAAATTACCAATAAGAATGCCTCCGAGCAGGGAACCGGTCACTACCCCCAATCCGACACCGCGAAACTTCAGCCGCCCGATCATGTACCCGATACCAATGGCCAGGTAAACAGCCATTTCCGGGTACTTTGTGAACACACGGGCTAGCCACTCCATAGGTAGTCCTATTCGCTTGTGTCAGAGACGCTTCGAGAAGGATTCATCGCTGGGCTCTGACGTCAGCTTCTAAGGCTGCTGATAAAGAATGCGGCAGCATGAGGGCGAACTATCGCGCGGCCGCTGCTCGGTCGGGTTTTTCGGCGCGCTTCGAAGCTTCGAAGGCATGTCGGTAGCCGCGCGCGATGGATCGAACACCGCGTCCGATTTCCTCATACGCTTCGTCGGGCAAATTGGCCAGGGACACACGCAACGACCAGTCTGGCGCCTCGAAGCCGCCGCCGTTCAGCAGCACGATCCCGTGATCCTCGGCCAATCGGAAGGCGAGGTCGAGCGGGTGGACGTTCTTCTTCAGGTATTCGACGGCGTCCTCGCCAATATTCTTGCGCGCAAAGAACTCGAAGTCGATCAGACCGTAGTAGGCGTTGTACAGCGCGTTCGGGGCGACTTCGATGCCGAGACCTTCAATCATTGCCTTGGCGCGCCGGTGCACGATCTCCATGCATGCCTTCTGATAGACCTTGGCTCCATCCATCATCTCAGCGAGGGAGAACAGGCTCATCATGACCTGCTGCGGGAGCGCGAGGCCAGCTGTGTGGTTAAGGGCTACATCCCGGCTGTCTGCCACGATGCGGTCGATGAACTTGATCTTGCGCGGCTCAAGGACCAGCGTGCCATACCGTTTGTCGAGCGCTTTCAGATCGGCATCTGGGAGCTTCGAGATCTTCTTGTCGAAAATATTGTCTTCGTGGACCGCGATGACGCCGAGGCGCCACCCGGTGCAGCCGACATACTTTGAATAAGAGTAGACGCCGATGGTGTTCTGCGGCAGTTCGCCGAGCAAAGACCGGAAATCGTGCACGAACGTACCATAGACGTCGTCAGTCAGGATCATCAGGTCGGGACGCTTCGTCTTTACCAAATTTGCGATCTTTCCGATCACCTCTTTGCTGATGGCAACGCCCGTCGGATTGCCGGGATTGACGAGGAAGAAAGCTTTGACCTGGGGATCTTCCAGCTTCTTGAGTTCCATGTCCGTAAACTGAAAGCGGTTCTCTTGCGGGGCTTGGATGGTAATGAAATGCAGCCCGTAGTCTTCCAGATGTGGCAGTTCGAGGTACGGTGTAAAGATCGGCGTGCCCAGCGCGATCGTGTCTCCGGGATGCAGCAGGCGATTGGCCTTCATCGATTTGAAGATGTAGCACATCGCCGCCGTGCCGCCTTCAACGGCGTAGAGGTCGAACTTGCCCGCCGGCCGCGGCTTCCCGCACATCGCCCACATCAGGTACTCGTGCACGATGCGCTCGTTGTGGACCAGCATGCGGTCGGGGACCGGGTAATTGTCGCCAATGATCGAGTCCACAAGTTCGTGAACGAAGGCGTCCGGCTCGAACCCGAACGTCTTTATCGCAAACGGCACCATCGCCGAGAGAAAGGACGCGCCGGGCATGTCGGCATGCTTGGCGAGCCAGGCTTCGAAACGGCTCGCAATGCCCTGCGACTGCGGCATGCCGCCGACACCGGCGGGATGCTCCATCACGCGCTTGCTTTCGGTGATCGCGAACTGGCCGAGCAAGAAGAAGCCTTCGCGCGGAGTTGTTGCGATCCAATTGGGGTTGCCGCGGCCGGCATTGAGGAATGCCGACTGCGTCGTTCGCGAGGTCTTCTTGGCGAGGGCGATCAGCTCATCTTTAATCTCGAACGGCCCCAACGTCTCGAACTTGCGGAGCTTCACCAGGTCCATGATTTTCCCCTTTCAGAATGACGTCACGACAGAAGCATGATGAGAACCATGCCCCAAATCGTAAGCAGAGTGTTTCCGATAGCGTAAGTAACGGTATAACCCAAAGCTGGTACCTGGCTCTTGCCCATATCGCAGACCAAGCCGAGCGAAGCCGTTGTTGTGCGCGCTCCGGAAACGATGCCGAGTGTAAGCGCGTCATGGAAGCGGAAGATGTACTTGGCGATGAACATGCCAATTACGAGGGGCACCGTTGTCGCTAGAGCCCCCCAAAGGAACAGGCTGATGCCCTGCGTTCGCAGGCCGTTCACGAAGCCCGGGCCGGCGGAGATGCCGACTATGGCGATGAAGATATTGAGGCCGACCGAGTTCATGAACCACACAGTGGGCGAGGGGATCCTCCCGAAGAACGGGCGCGTAGAGCGAAACCACCCGAGCACGAGCCCTGCGATGAGCGCGCCACCCGCAGTCGACAGTGTCAGCGGCACACCGCCGACTTTCAAAACCAGCGCACCGACCAGTGCGCCGATCGTAATCCCGGCGCCGATGAACGCGACATCAGCGACATCCGTTGGCCGGTCCGCGGCTCCCAGCAGTTTGGCGGCAGCGGTAGTGTCTTGCGTCCGCCCGACGAGGGTGACGATATCGCCGCGGTAAAGTTGCGTGTTTGGCAGGATGGGGATTGTAGTGGCGGTCGCGCCTCGCGTGATCTTCCGCAGGAACACGCCGCGCGACCCAGGCAGCCCAGCCAGTTCGGCGAGCGTCTTGCCATCGACTGCTTTGTTGGTTACGTAAATGTCGACGCCTTCCACGGGAACGCTCAGTAATTCGGGATCGTCGACCTCTATCGATACTTCTTCAGCAACGCTCGCGACCGCACTGCGACCACCTGCGGCCGCCACCAACTTTGCGCGTTCGCCAATAATACTGACGAGCGCCTCGCGAGCGCCTGCAACCGCCACCACGTCGCCCTCACGTAATACCGTGTCCGCGGTCGCTTCCTCAATGACCCCGTTACGACGTAGGCGCTGGACAAAAATGCGCGCTTGCGGGAGCAGCGCCTCAGCCTCGACGGCACGGAGACCGACGACTCTGGCACCCGGCCGCACACGGAACGCACGCATTTCCCATCGATGCCAGGCCGTGCCTGGCCCGCCAAGTTCTTTGCTGCCGCCCTCCTTCTCCTCGTAGTCCTTGCACGCCGCGGCTATATTGAAGCGAAGCAGGAACGGGCCAAGCAGGGCGATCACGATCGCCGAGCCAACGGTCCCGAACATGTAGGTCACGGCGTAGGCAACCGGCATAGAGTCGAGTAGGTTCTTGGCCTGGTCGGCGGCCAGACCCAGCCGGTTGATCGCGTCGGTCGAGAGGCCCATCGCCGCAGAGATCGTCTGCGACCCGGAGTAAAACCCTGCTGCGTAGCCGAGGTCGTAGCCGGCTAGCTTGACGATTATGACCGGGGCCGCCAGACACAGGGCGCATTGGACGACGGCGAAGAGGGCTTGCGGCACGCCATCCTTGGCAACACCGCGGACGAACTGTGGCCCGACACCATAGCCGACTGCGAACAAAAACAACAGAAAAACTGTCGCCTTGAGAGGCTGTGAAATGCTAATCCCGATCTGTCCGATCAGGACGCCCGCCAGCAGGGTGGCGGTAACCGACCCCAAGCCAAGGCCTTTGAAGGTGAACTTACCGAAAAAGTACCCGATGGCGAGCGTAAGGAAGATGGCGATCTCCGGATATTGCTTGAGGGTCGCCGCAAACCAAGTCAAGATAGCCATTGTTCAACTCCTCGTTATCAACCTGCTCAGGGATCTCACGGCTAGGGTCAGTCGCGCGCATGGGGCACGGACACTAGTCAGCCGCCGCGGACTTCCGTTTTGCAGCCTTTGGCGTGTTCGCAACGTCATGACTGGGTGGCTTTTCTGCCTTTAGAAAGGCCGGGTTTAGCAACTTCAGACCAAGGGCAGCGCCGTAGCCGTGAATTTCTTTGACGTCCAATTTGCGCATGAATCCGATGGTTTCGGCGTCGATGACCTGGCCCGGGACCATAATGGGAAACCCCGGCGGATACGGAATCACAAAGTTCGCCGAAACCAACTCCGGGCCATCCTTCAGCCGTTTATCGATCTCCGGGCTGAAAAGTTTTATATGCTCGCACTGCTTTTCGCGATAGGCGGCAAAGAATGCTGAGCGCATGTCTCCTTCGCTTGTGATGCTCGAAGTGTTTTCCCGGAAACGGCTGACGAAACATGTGAAGTTTGGAAGGTTAGGAACATCCGTCATGAGAGACTTCACACGCCAGGCAAAAGCCTGTTGGGCCGCGCTCCCGCCGTCCACGAGCCTTTTTTCGATTCCCAGTGAAATCTCGACGAGGACCTTAATGAGTTGAGCAATATCGCTCCGCGTGTTGTTGATATTTGTTTGCAGTAAAACGCTATTTCGCGAAGTCTTGTTCAGCTGGATATCGTAATCAGCTGCCAGCATGTTCTTGAACTGGTTGCCGTCGAATCCGGCGGAGCCGCAAACAAGCGTGAGGCGTGTGACATCGAGTGCAAATTCATCTTCCCTGAGAGCTGCCACCACTTTTGCCCAATTCATTCCAGTCGTCAGGTAGTCGACGAATCCAGAATTCCTGAACTCGGCGGGAATCATCTCGTCGGCACCTAGCACTCGGAAATACTTCGAGATCAGGGGGTGCGAGTTCACTTCCCGGCGAACGTCAAGGGCCAACTGAATGGCGCGATTAACGAGTTCATATCCTTCGAGCTCCATCTGCCGTCTCGCGACGTCCAGCGAGGCAATGATCTGGAGGTTGGGTGACGTGGAGGCATGAGTGAAAATAGCTTCGTGAAACTGTTCTTCTACCGTGTGATAGTCCTGATCCTTCACGAGCACCATCGATCCTTGCCGTAAGCAAGACATAGACTTATGCGTCGAGTTTGTCTGATACACGCGCAACCGCACTTTGTCCGGGTTGGCGAGGAGGCGGGTCTCCAAGAGCGCCTTATCACTTGGATTTGAGCCAAGTTTTTTCTCCTGTTCTCTGTATGCTTGGTGGTAAGCCGGATCTTTGAATTTGCGCTCCAGAATTGCTGCGGCGCCCATCGCGGTTCGCCGACGATAGAAAGGGCTCCATCTGGCAAACCCAAACCATGCCTCATCCCAAAGGAATACCAGGTCGGGCTTTATTGCGAGGCATTCCTCCATGACGCGCTCAACGTTATAAATATGTCCGTCAAAGGTACAGTTTGTAAGCACCAGGAGCCGGGCCCGGTCTAATTTTCCCTCCGTCTTTAGGTCGAGCAGGGCTTTCTTAATCGTGCGCAGCGGGACTGCCCCGTACATGGAATACTGCGTAAGGGGATAAGCCTCCACATAAAGTGGAAACGCACCAGCGATCACAGCTCCGTAATGATGAGACTTGTGACAGTTGCGGTCGACCAGCATGATATCGCCAGGGGCCAGCAAGGCTTGCTCGACCATTTTGTTCGAGGTGGAAGTGCCGTTGGTGACAAAGAAGACGTGGTCCGCCCCGAATGCCCGGGCAGCCTTTTCCTGCGCAACCTTGATGTTTCCAGTGGGCTCAAGCAGGCTATCGAGGCCACCTGTGGTTGCGGAGGACTCCGCAAGAAAGAGGTTTAGTCCATAGAACTGGCCCATGTCGCGAATCCAATTCGACTTAAAAATCGACTTGCCTCTTGCGACAGGCAGGGCGTGGAACGTGCCTATGGGCCTTTGCGCGTATTTCTGTAAGTTGTCGAAGTAGGGGGTGATATACCTGTCAGCGATCCCATCGAGGATGCTTAGATGCAGTTCGAGAGGCTCCTCAACCTGATAGAAGACACGGCGGATGCAAGCCCCACGGGCGTCGCCCGCAAGTTTCTCCGGTTCCCGGTCGCTCAGGAAATAAATGTCCAGTTCGGGACGAAGCTGCTTCAATCCTTGAGCAAGCGTCAGAGCATACTGACCCGTATCCTTATCGCTGTTGCTGGCGCCAAGATGTGCGGTCAGAAATTCACGCAAGACTGGACTGTAATGCGAGGAAGCGAAAGAAATCCCTTCATAGATAACGACCGATTCTATGTTGCCGTTGAGAATGGCGCCCAGAACAGCATCTTCGAAATTGCTTACAAAAACCGGCTCGTAGATGAACTTGTCCTGTGGCCGGCGCAACTTGCGCAGTTCTTGTGCCAGATCCACCCATTTTGCCGACGAAGAAGGGCTTACCATCAATACTTCGAAATAGGGGCGGTAGTGTACTTCTTCCCCAGTGCCAGGTACCCGATCGGACAAACTTATTGCCGGCTGTTCCTCGCCTTCCCAATCCGCAAGACTGCTGCGATAGGAATGCGTCATGAGAGCAGTACTGATGGACTGTGCAAAACGAGCGGTTGCCGCAGCATCGCCGGAGCCGATGCGTTCGCCGAGTGTTGCTAGCAGCACCCGCCCCGGATACGCAAAAAAATCCTCCCACTGTCGCAGTTCCTGAAAGGAGGCTGACGTGGACGTCTGGTGCTTTTCCTTTTCAGAAGGCTGTCGGCTCGCGGCAGCTTCCCACAAACGCGCGGATTGAAGCAGCGAGCGCCACCGATCGAATCGAGCTTCTGTGACGGTAAAGAACTGATCTACTCGAGCGGGCGCTGCTTTTGGTGCAGTACTCATGACGGCTCTCCACGTGTTTCCAACTAAAACATCGGCTAGTCGTTCGCGCGCATTGGTTGGACGTTAGTCAACTGGTTTGGAACGCGGAACTGTCAAAAGTAACAGCCAAAAACGGTGCGAATCATTAGAGTGGGGCTGATGCGAGCCAGCGCGAACTGTCAAAACTGACAGTGTCGAACCGCCGCCGTTCGGCGCACGTTTGTGGAGCGCATACACAGCCCGATGAAGAAAATGTTTCGCGAGTTGTAAGGGGTGGGCCCATTCCGATGTCGCCAGGCGCGGATTGGAAAGCGGGGCTTAACGTTCCAAACGTGGTCGTGGCGGTGAAAGCAAGGTATTCGACTAATTTCTGAAGGATGTACGAGCGGTGTAAGAGTACCGTGGACTCTGCTGTCCATTTACAAACTCAGCCCATTCCCCTTAAGTCTGCACTCATAGTTGATGCTGTGCCCCAGGTGAGCGTGGCGCTGTGTGGCGTTTTGAGCCGAGAAGAGTGGAGCATTGTGCATGCGCCGGACAATTGGTCCGCGTTGAGGCTTGTCGAGGCAAGACCTTTCGATCTCATCATTACTGGAACAGGATCTACCGGGAAAGAAGATATTGACCTGTTGAGGAAAATCCGCCGGGTCCGACCACATGTTCGCCTCATCATTCTCACTGACGAAAGTACGCCGGCAGACGTGATTGTAGCGATTCGAGAACGGGCGTTCAGCTATTTCTCCACGCCATTTTCGACCGACTCATTCGCAGAGATTGTGCGTTCTGCCACGACCGCACCTCTTTGGGACGATGGCATCGAACTTGTCTCGGCCACACCCGAGTGGATCAGCATCATCGCCCGCTGCGACAAGAAGACGGCTGATAGGTTGGTGCAGTTTTTCCGGGAAATATCAGATCTGCCTCTCTCCGAAAAAGAAGATGTCGCAACTGCTTTTCGAGAGATGCTGCTCAACGCCATCGAACATGGAGGCAATTTCGATCCAAATCAGTATGTTGAAGTGGCCTATGTGCATACGTCTCAGTTCGTGATGTGCAGGATTAAGGACCCCGGGCAGGGTTTTTCCTTAGATGAGATTCACCATGCGGCTGTTAATAACCCTTCTTATGACCCTATCCGGCACATTCTTTTCCGAGAAGCCCAAGGTTTGCGCCCCGGCGGATATGGGGTTTTGCTAACCAAGCACCTTGTGGATGAGCTGCTATACAGCGAGAAAGGCAACGAGGTTCTTCTCGTCAAATACCTCCACTCTTTTCGAGGCACGAAACATTCTCCCTGACGTGTGAGTAGACGTAAGGCGCGGTGGCGTTTGCCGGCCGCATGGCTTTTGGTCTCCTTCAAGGTAAGCGCGCGGTTTGTTGTTAACGCTGTTCGTTAGCCCCACCCGGCTAGCATTTCTGACAGTTTTCCCCGAGAGACAAGATTCGCAGACTTGGCTTCTTCGCCTACGCCGAGGAGGCAGGGCTATGAAGCTTTTTCATATTGCGATTCCACTATCCATGTTTTGCTGTGCCCTTGCTGGTCATGCCCAGCTTCCCATTCCGGAAACAGAAAACGCGCCGGGAGTTCAAGCGCACTACCTGTCTGGCTATAACGAGGATGCGAAAGCCTTTTTGGATTCAATACGGCAAGTTTCAGAGCTCGGGGAATTGGATCCCCGGTATCAAAAAGCCCTGTGTAATCTAGCTGGCATTTATCGTCGACGGCATAACTATGCTGAAGCGGAATTGCTCTACAAGCGCGCTCTTTCCGTTTCAGAGAAAGTTCACGGAGCACAGCATGAAGAAACCGCAACGCCGCTTAACGAGTTGGCCCTCATGCTTCAGGAGGAAGCTAGATTTCCGGAAGCTCAGGCGTTCCTCCAGCGTGCCCTGGCAATTCGGGAGGTAGCTTTTGGATCAGAGAACCCATTAACGGCCACAAGCCTGAATAACTTAGCGAGTGTGTACAGTAGCGAAGGCCAGTATTCGGAAGCCGAGACCCTCTACAAGCGGGCCTTGGCTATTTGGGAAAAGTTTGAACCTGAAGAACTCAACCTTGCCACAACATTAGACAATCTGGCATCGGTAGAACAAGATCTGGGCAAGTACTCCCAGGCGGAAGAACACTTTCGACGGGCCTTAGCCGTCCGCCAGAGAATCGTCGGACCAAACGATACGGGCGTTGCCACGATACTGAACAACTTTGGTATGTATTACAACGAGCAGGCCAGGTACGCGGAAGCCGAACCCCTGCTTCGGCGAGCGCTTGGCATCTGGGAGGAATCACTTGGTCCGGAGCACCCAAACGTTGCCTCCGCACTATGCAATGTCTCAACGGTGTGGAGACACGAAGGCAAATACTCAGAGGCTGCAACCGCGCTGCAGCGTTCCTTGGCCATTTGGGAAAAGGCGTATGGGCCGGGGCATCCAAACGTCGCAAGTGCCCTCAACAATCTTGGAGTTCTTCAGAGGACACTACGGAATTACCCAGAGGCAGAATCCAATTTTCGGCGGGCGCTGGCGATTTGGGAAAAGACCTTTGGACCTGAACACCCAGCAGTGGCGAACATCTTGAGTAATATCGCCCTCGTTCGGCAGAACGAAGGCAAATTCTCGGAGGCGGAGAGCCTCCTGGAAAGGGCAATGGCGATTCGTCAAAAGGCCTTTGGAACGGAGCATCTGGCATTTGCGACTGCTCTCAATAATCTGGCGGAAGTCTACAGCTCAGAAAGCAGATATAAGGAAGCGGAGCTATTATATCTCCGAGCGTTAGCAATATATGAAAAAAATCTTGGTCCAGAGCATCCGAACGTGGCTACGTTACTGCATAATTTGGCGACAACTCAGCTGAAGGCGGGCAGATACGCGGCATCGGAACAGAATCTGAGACGCGCTCTGGCCATCCGCGAAAAGCAGTTTGGGCCGGACGATCCGGACGCAGCGCCCCTTCTAAGCAATCTCGCGGGCGTGCAACACATGCAGCACAAATACGCAGAAGCTGAATTGCTGTATAAGCGGTCGTTGGCGGTATGGAACAAAACCGCAATGACGAAGTCCCTGGACTTTGCACAAACATTGCAAAACTTAGGTGATCTATATCTCGCAAAGCAAAAGTACGACGAGGCTGGTCCGCTCTTGGCCCAGGCTTTAACTATCAAGGAAAATTCACTCGGAGAGCAACATCCGGAACTAGCCCACGTTCTTACTTTATTGGCCGCGGCTGATGTATTTCGCGGCTACTATGCTGAGGCTGAGCCGTTTTGCCAGCGAGCACTCGGCATGTTGGAAAAGTCTTCGCCTCCGGACTACCCAGCATTAATTGATGCCGCGAAAGTCTATGCCATGCTGCTCAGCAAGACGCAGCGCAAAGCTCAGGCGGAGTTGTTTGAGACCAAAGCGATGGTCTATGCCGCCAAAATGAAAGACAAGTCCAGAAACGACATGAAACCTACGTCTCCCTAAGTCATGGGTCTGGAGACCTAATAGGTTGACACATCTGCCTGTCCCCTTTAATAATAGTCTCTATAGCCCCCCAGGATGTCCCCCCGGCAGGTAACAGGAGTGTTTTCCTCCTGGGCTGCGCCACGTAGTAGTGTGAAACTTTCCCGGACAGGGAGTGTTGTATCGACAGGGGAAGCGCTTGTCCAGAATACGTGTTTTATTAGCTGACGACAACATTCAGGTCCTTGAATATGTTCGCGACTTCTTGTCTGCCAACGATTGCGAAGTCGTTGGTGCTGTAACTGAGGGGCAGGCAGCTGTGGACGCCGCTGCCCAATTGCTACCGGATGTCGTCGTGCTTGATCTTTCCATGCCTGTCCTCAATGGCATCGAAGCCGCCAAACGTATGATAGAAGCCAAGCCGTCCACAAGAGTTGTTTTCCTCACGGTCGAGAAGGATCGTGATACGTGTCACGCCGCGCTGGAAGTAGGCGTCCGTGGATATGTGCTCAAGCCTCGTTTGGCTACTGACCTGATTCGAGCAATTACGTTGGCAAATGATGGCGGTTGCTTTGTCTCCCCTGGATGTGAATAGCGCCCCAACGATCTTTACTCTTCGGTTTAAGCGCTTTTTCATCTCATAGCTGTAGGGTTAGCCCGTAAAGCCAGTCGCTAAGTTGCGGTTGCAGCAATTCTCTGGCTGGTAGTTCATTGCTGAATTGCAGGAGTCAAGACCGCAGCTAGAATTTCACACATCTTGACCCGAGCCTATTATCCCCGCGAGGCTGCGAGAGGTCACGCTCTCACGCTGGGGTTGAATTGGCAGTGCCTCGCGGGTTTTGCGACTCAAACCGCCTTTGAGTCTCTCTCTGTGATGAGCGAATAATAACGACGTCTCGGGATTGGTCACCTGTCAAATTTGACAGGTGCCGCATTTATTGCGAGACAGCTATGCTTCACGTCATCCAGGTGTTAAATGCCCACGGTCGGCTTCATTGACTGCCCGCATTGCGTTGAAGGGTACATCATTGCGGGTTGGCCACCACGCCCAAAACCCCCGCTTCTCGCAAGGGTGTTTGTTAAATGTTCAGGGTGTGGGCGCATTCTCGAATTTCGCGCTGCCGAGATTGAGGTGGCCCATCACTCCCTGGGCGGCAAGCCACATGCCGAGATCATTCGAATAGAGCCAACCCGCCCGAAAACTCTGCATGGTACTCCTTACCAAGGTCTATTTCCCAATTAGTCTTGTAGGACGTGATAGTGAGGAGGCACCCCTCGTAAATTTTAGAATTCTATGATAAGTATTAGCAACTACGGCTTTGGGTAAGTCGATGACCTAGATTCTTTAGTGAGGTCGTCAAATATGTCACACCATGAAGCGGTTTCCCCTTTCTTTCGATTGCGTACAGCGATGGGCTCTTTATTTGCCCCTAGCACAATCGAAAACTCAACAAGCGCCTCTGGATTTCGAAGCGCAGCGATTGGTTTCCTGGTTGCGCTCGGTTACTATGCCGGTTCGCAAGTTGGCTTTCTCCTTACGCCCAACGGATCGCAGATTGCAGCCTTTTGGCCTCCGAATGCAATTCTTCTCGCAGCTTTCTTGTTGACGCCTCGACGAATCTGGTGGATTCTGATTTTGGCGGTGTTTCCAGCCCATCTCTTAATTCAATTAGGAATAGGCATACCTCTGGCCTCAGCGCTGTCGTGGTTTGTCGGAAACGTGGGCGAAGCTCTGCTAGGCGCCATTGGCGTTCAATTCTTCAAGAAGGACAAGCCGTTGTTCGAAAGCGTTCACGGATTGATCGTTTTCTTGATCTTTGGTGTCCTCCTGCCGACTCTTGCAACATCATTCTTGGATGCCGCAGGGGTGATTCTGACTGGACTTGGTCAAAACTATTTGGTGCTTTGGACAGCTCGGTTAACATCTAACCTTGCGGCCGATCTAACAATCGTGCCGACCATCGCGATCTTTGGAGTCAAAGGGATTGCTTGGTTTCGAAGGGCAAGCAGTCGAGAATATTGTGAAGCGGCAGCATTTGCGCTGAGCGCAGTAGTCGTCAGCCTTCTCGTATTTGACAGGGAAAGCGCTATAAGCAGTTTCTGGCCATTCATTTACGCTCTCCTTCCTCTCTTGATTTGGGCGCTATTGCGATTTGGGCCCGGAGGAGTGAGTGCATCGCTGCTGGCGGTGGCTTTGATTTCACTCTCGAATACCATACATGGACGGGGGCCGTTCGGACTACAGTCCATGGATTTCGGTGTTTTGTCTCTTAAGTACCTCCTGACCGTACTTGCAGTATCTTTCTTGTTGTCGAGCGCCGTAATTGCAGAAAGGCGTCGCGATCAATACTCTCTGCGCGCAGAATACGGCAATCTGGTTCATGCGCAGAAACTGGAACATCACCGTGTCGCGCGAGAGTTGCACGACAACATTCTGCAGCGACTTACACTTGTCGGCCTTCACCTGGACGAGTTGCGAGCTGCGTCTCTCGTCTTTACGAAGACGCCTTTCAACAACCTCTACGACCAGATCTCCGATATTTCTAATAGAATTCGCGATTTGTCGCACGAGCTGCATCCCTACATGCTCGAATACCTGGGCCTTCCACGTGCCCTAAGAAAGCTTTGCCGAGACTCTAGTGCTCGGTTCGGGATCACGATTGAATTCTCAGAATATGGGGCGACAGCTCTCCTCCCGTCAGACATTTCAACCTGCTTATTTCGTGTGACACAAGAGGCGCTCCAAAATATCGTGCAATACAGCCACGCAAAAACTGCTGCTGTGATGCTGAAATTGGCCAACAAAGCAGTTGTATTGAGAGTTTCCGACGATGGAGTGCGCTTTGATGCTGCGTGCCCCCCAGATGTCGGGTTGACTTTCATGCGAGAGCAGGTATTGGCCCAGGGCGGCAGACTCGAAATTACCTCCGTGCCTTCAAAGGGAACGGTTATCGAAGCTTCGTTCGCGGTTGAGAACATCTCTTAACCCCAGCGGCGATTAATCTAGAACTGATACTTTTGCCAGTTCTTGCAATACCAAACGAAAGTCATGCTTCCGTTCTGGGATGGAAAAGGCAAGCGTGATTTCGTTTCGTAAGTTAATTTTGCGCGGATTGAACTTCCGTGCTCCCGGGAAGCTTTGCGCTTTTTCAGCTGTAGTGATCGTTTTTTTCCAAGGATCATGTAGCGGTCCGACTAGTTCGAGCGGATCTGGGGCAGGCCATGACGGGAATCCCGCCTTGATGCTAGCTTTGCGCGCTGCTCCTTTGAAGGCTCCCGCCAACGTCAACCTTCTTTCCTTTCGCACGACTGTAGAAGGGATCTCCTTGACTCCCGCGGCAGGCGGGTCCGTCAATGTGCCGCTGAATGCAAATTTGTACCAAGTGGATCTTGTCCGGCTGCAAAGTGACAGTACGCTTCTCGCCAAGTCCAATAGTGTTCCAGTTGGGACTTACACAAACATGGTTGTGAGTCTCTCCGATCCGGCCGTTACATATTGCAGGCAGACACAAGGAATGGCGGGGTGCGAGGCGGGCAGCGTAATCACCTTAAGCGGTGCACCGGCTACGCCAATAATCACAACCTTCCCGTTTCCTCTGAATGTCGTTCGCGGGCAAAACATCGGCCTCGCTATTAGCGTAGATATCGAAAAGGCGTTGACAGTGAACGGACAGAGCCAAGCAATCACTTCGGTAAATCTTGGTTCGGCGAATATCTTGACAGCGATGATGCTTCCCCCATCATCCAGCAGTTTGCCATCAACGGCGCTGGATTTTATAGAAGATGTGACCGGGAGTGTTTCGTCTGTCGATGAAGGCGCACAGAGCGTGACAATTCAAACGGCCACTAGAGGCCCGATAACCGCCATCGCGAACAATTCAACGATTGTGTCTCCCAACTGTGTGATTTTCAATCTGGGTAGTACGTTTACATGCGCGAAGCAAGGTCAGGTGGCTAGTTTGGATACGGTGCTGAATTTGGATGGCTCAGTCACTCTCTTGGAATACGACCCACTGGCAATCACAGCGGGGGACTGGATCGAGGGTATAGTTGGGTTACCACCTTCGTCGTCCACACAGTTCCAGCTTGTCACGAATGACTTCGTCCTAGCAGATAACAACAGCCTAATCGGGAGCAATTTGGGATTGGGCGCTTCTGTGCAAATCACTTTGGTACACCCGAAGCCCTTTCAAGTGGATGACAAGGGTCTGATTGTCCCTAATACGTTATTTCTTGGCGCCACGGACGCTTCCGTTCTGGCTCCCGGCCAGACTCTTACAGTGCATCTTGTCTCCTTCACGCCAAGCACCGGAACCACTCTTGCGGCTGCGAACGTAGATTTCGTGTATCTCCGTTTCACTCGTGTGACGGGCAATGTAGCCAACGTAGCCCCTCCGAATACTTTTACAATGCAATCCTTTCCGTCGTTTCTTGGACTGACCTTTCCCGTGACTGTACAACTGTCGACTGGTTCCCCCAGTACAAATTTTGATGGAGTTACTAGCGCCAGCGACCTCGCTTCCGGACAGACCGCCTCAGTTCGCGCGCTCTATTTTGGCCCTCCGACGGGACCGACACCCACACCTACTCCGCTTAGCGCCGCGAAGGTTCGTGTTCCCTAGAGTGTTTCTCATGCCTGGTCGCTAACACCACTCCTACCGATAAAGATAGATATTCTAGCCCAAACACATTTTACAAGGACAAAGCGGTTACCACCTGATAGTCGACTGTAACTTTTGACAGTATCTCTTGGACTGGCCGTCACCCATGCTGCTTGCTCGCTGGCAAGAGCACGTCGGGGGGGACATGCAAAACGCATTCCAATCGTGGATCGGACAAAAAGTGGTTGTGCAACTGGCCTTTGGCCCAGCCAAGGTGAGCCTTCGCGGCATGTTTTTGCGGGACCAAGAGAAGTCCCTGCTGATGAGACTCGAAGCTGGGCCCAACATAGAGATCGCCAAAACCAGCGTCTTGGCCATAGAGGAAGTGAAACGCCGCTCCCACTGTCTTCCTTGGCGCCCGTTTGAATGAGCTTCACCGCCGGTCGGTCGATCAAGGTAACGGCTCATCGAAGAAAAGAGGTTAAGGAGGTATTTCAGGTGGATAAGCCGATGCAAATACTCGTCGTCTCGTCGGAGTTTACGAATTTCGATGTTCTGAAAGACATCATAAACAGAGAGGGCTGGAAAATGTTTTGCGCCGCAACGGTTCGCGAGTGCAGGGAAGTATTAGCCAACGAAAATATTGATTTGGTTTTCGCCGACCGAGGCTTGGCGGACGGAACTTATCGCGACGTCCTTGTCATCATGCGGTTGCTGAGGCCGCACATCCACCTGATCGTGACCTCCCGCCTTTCAGATTGGGACGAATATTTGGAGGCGGTGCATGATGGCGCTTTTGACCTCATCGCGTCTCCAAGCCGAGCCGCGGACCTAGTCCGCGTAATCAGTCAAGCTCAGAGCGAGAATCAAAAGATAGGCAGAGCTGTTGCTGTTGACAACGCCCCGGTGACCAGCGTGACAGGGCCGGTGGAGCCACGCTTCACAATGTCAAAAAGTACGAGCATCGAACGATATCCATCAATGACCAAGCCCCATTGGGTCAAGCCTACAGACGCCGCGGACTGAAGACCAGCATTTCTGCCAGTGGCTGGCCCGCAACGCAAGAATAAAACTGACGTGTAGGTTAGGGGTCTTCGTGAGCCTCGTCTGCAGGTCGACTTTGTCCCTTCAGTGCCTAACCAATTCAAAACAACAAGCTGAGCCTATTCACAAGCGGGTTGGGGATCATTTGTCTTGCCGGAATCTCGGAATCACGTGCCTTCTAAGCACCTTGATGACGTTCTGTTTTACGTCGGGAGTAGCAGGTCAAACGAGCGACACGGCTACCGGCGATGGCGGGACCAGCGTGGCGTCGGTTTCCCGCCCAGCGCAACCGCGAAATCTTAAGAATACTCCAGTAAGAATTCGAAGACAGAACCCCGGAGCGTTTGAATGGCGCTCTGCAACACGACAGGCATGGCTATATACAGGGGTTATGCATTCGTTCCGTTTTGCCACTGAAGCGGGTACGCGCGACGCCCTGAACGGACCATGGTTTCAGGACTGGATGGCGTCCATTTCCGAGATCCGCGGGTGGGACGATGGTGATCCTTTCATTACGGACTACGTTGCTCATTCGATGGAAGGCGCCATTTTTGGCTTTATTCAGCAGAACAACGATCCAAGATACCGCCAAGTGGAGTGGGGTTCGGGGCGTGATTACTGGATCAGTCGGCTGCATGCCTTGTCCTTCTCCGCAATCATGAGCACACAATGGAAGATTGGACCTGCCAGCGAGGCATCGCTTGGAAACGTGCAACTTCATGAGTCGCCAGGCTTCATCGACTTCGTGAATACGCCAACACTTGGAGTCTGCGAAATGATGGCCGAGGACATCACGGATCGCTATGTGATCATGGCACTGGAGAATCGAATATCAAACCGCATTGTGTTGATGGTGGCCCGCAGTTTTCTGAACCCCAGCCGTACCTTTTCCAATCTGATGGCGTTCAAAGAGCCGTGGTATCGTACGACGCGAGTTGGGCTTTTCCGGGAGAATTACATTCTGAGGAAGAAGTTATTGGAGGAATACCGAGCGGGGGGCACAAAGCCCTTTGAGGTTGTCAAGCGGTCCTCCCAGGAAGCGAGGATCCCGTTTCCTTTGGAAGCCCCTATTGAATTAATGGCATCCGCTCATTACGAAAGCTTTCTCGGGGGCGGAAGCTGTATCGGCGGCGGCGGAACTGGAGCGCTCCGGATACGGCCATCGTGGCAATTCGTTTCAGAAGTAAATGGCTGCCTAGTGGTCAACATGCCCAAGAATGAAAGCGGAGATTCCGAGATGTATTCCGCAGGAATTCGCTGGACTCCCCGTGCTTCGCAGCGGATCTCGCCATACGGCCAGGTGCTTATCGGCGGTCGGAGGATCACGCATGAAATTGATGATCCAGAAAAAAGGCGACAACTGCGAGACGCTTGGAATGACGGAAGTGGGACGCTCTCACACTATCCGATGCGTAGTGAGTGGTCCACCGAACACGAAGCGAACGGATTTTCGATTGCAATGGGCGGCGGCGTGGATTTTGTTGTAAATCGTGCTCTCGCTTGGCGCATTGGAAACTTGGAATATACGCACTCATGGCTTCCGAACGTGGATCAAATCCGAGCATCGGAGGGAGTGCGATTTACCTCTGGGCTCACTCTGCGTATCGGAACGTGGTAATCGAAATTCTGTTGTTCTAACGGGTTCTCGCTGGAAATGTGGCGTTTCTTTTGTTGCCTGGGCCGGATGAGTTGCGGGAATCCAACCTAACCCCAATCAGCCCTCTGATTGCATCACTTTTCCACAGATTTTCAAGCGGACTACTTCGATCCCAGTATTGACAGGGACGATTGCAAGTCCTAGCCTAGCATCCACGGCGTGGGGGGAAGCTGGCTCATAGGTTGCTGGCATAGAGATACATAGAGTACTGGTGTAGTCAGGGAATATAGGTGTGCTAGCCGATGAGATCACGAAGCAGAGTCTTCGGAGCGACGATGCCAGGCCTCTTCAAATGTCGTTCTTATAAGCGGGTAGGCACTCCGCTAGAAACAACTCAATGGCGCTGCGCATTCTAGCAGTTGACGACTTTGAGCCTTGGCGCCGTTTTGTCTCTTCTGCTCTCGACAGACAGCTCGGCCTACAAACTCTCCTCGAAGCTTCAGACGGCCTCGAAGCAGTTTACCGGGCAGCAGCCTTGCGCCCGGATTTAATTCTGCTGGATATTGGACTTCCAACACTTGACGGGATCAAAGCTGCTCGCAAGATTCGTGACCTCTCGCCCAACTCGAAAATTCTCTTTTTGAGTGAAGAAAGCTCTCCAGATGTGGCAGAAGCAGCTTTGGCGGCCGGCGGCTCGGGCTATATCGTCAAGTCCGATGCGGGAAGGGAATTGTCAGCGGCTGTGGATGCGGTTATCGAGGGCAAGCGGTATATTAGTGCTAAATTGGTAGGCCACGTTTTCTTCGATTTCCCGGACGCCTATCCCTCCCAGGTGCGCAACTTCCACGAGCTTCAGATCTATTCCAGCGATGCATCATTCTTGGATGGCTTCACTGCCTTTATCGCGGGCGTTCTAAATGCCGGCAATGCTGTGATCGTTTTAGCATCGGAGGCTCATCGGCAGGCCCTTCTTCAGAAACTGCAGACCCGAGGCTTCGACCTCGACGCCGTAATTAATAGTGGAAGCTACATTTCTATGGACGCCGGAGATTTCCTCTCATCCCTCATGGTCGGTGATCAGCCTGATCCAAATCAATTAGAAAAAGTATTGAGTCGTGTTCTTGAGCAAGCTGCCAAAGCGCCAAATGGAGCCACTCGGCGTGTTTTTGCTTGCGGAGAGTGCGCCCCCTCTTTGTGGACGCAAGGCAAGGTGAATGCGGCACTTAGGGTCGAGGAACTCTGGGCCGCGGTCTCTCAGAAATATGAGGTAAGCACCTTATGCGGTTATATATCGGTTGATTTGCAAGAGGAGGAGAAGCAACGGGTCTTTCAGGCAATCCGTTCCGTTCATTCCGCTGTGATTCCCTGCGACCACACACACCGCTAGCTCATGCCCTCACCTCAACCCTGCTGAGTTCATGCAAATCTGCTCCCTGGCGTCGTTCCAGCAAACTGGTAGTTCTGACAGTCGAAAATAGACCGGCAACTGCCAGATGCTCGGCTCGATATGCATCTGGAGTCGTGCCTCTTAGTTAGAACCCTGCGGACTGTCTTGGTTGTGGTCGTGGTCGTTGCAGTGGCTATTGTGCCGGGCGATACGCTGGCATCTGCGCCTTTCCCGCCGTCACCTCCTGGGCAATCCAGCGACCAGGGCCCCAGGATTCCCCCTGAGCAGTTGGATTCCCTCGTTGCGCCGATTGCGCTCTATCCCGACCCATTGTTGGCACAAACGTTGGCTGCATCCACGTATCCTCTCGAAATTATTCAGCTCCAGCAGTGGCTCGCCAGAAACCCAGGACTGAAAGATAAAGCGCTGGCCGACGCGGTCGCGAAACAGCCTTGGGACCCGAGTATTCAGGCATTGTCCGGTCTGCCAGATGTGGTCAAGCGTCTGGCAGACGATATTCAGTGGACCACTGACCTAGGCAACGCCTTTCTGGCCCAGCAAAGCGACGTGATGGATGCTGTACAACGCATGCGACAGAAGGCCCAGGACAGCGGCAACTTGAAATCGGGAGAACAACAAAGAGTAGAAACCAAAATCATCGAGAACAAAAGTGTGATCGTGATCGAACCGGCGAGTCCCCAAGTCGTTTATGTACCTTCGTATGACCCTATGGTGGTTTGGGGTGCGCCCCTGTATCCCTACCCACCGGTTTACTACCCTCCGGCAGGATACTATGCCGGCGGCCTGGCGATTTCGTTTGGCCTTGGAGTGATGATGGGTGCGTTTTGGGGCGGCGGTTGGGGCTGGGGCTGCGGCTGGGGCGGCAACAACATCAACATCAATAACAATAACAATTTCATTCGTAACTCGAACATTGGAGGGGGTAATCGCAACAATATTGGGGGTGGAAATCGCCCATCGCAACTACCCAGTCGCGGCGGTGTTGGGGGAGGCCGCGGGGATTCCAATTGGAGGCACAATCCACAACATCGCGGCGGCGCGCCCTATCGTGACCGGGCGACCGCAGACAGGTTTGGAGGCACTACGCGAGGCGACTCGCTTGCAAACCGTCAGGCCGGTGCTAAACAGCAGGTTGGCCGTCAAGGCGGCAATCTGGCCAGCAACCGAGGAGGCGCCGGCGTGAGCAACCGCGCGGACGCCGGACTGGGCAGAGGTAACAGGTCCGGCGGACAGGGGCCAAATAGCATTGGAGGCCGGGACCTCACCCGCAGTGCCGGAGGAAACCGCGACGCATTCGGAGGGGGTTCCAGAGGTTCTCGGGGATACAACGGGTCCAGCACGCGCGCGAATAGCGGTCGCGGTGCTTCCAGCATGGGATCGCGAGGTGGGGGTGGAGGTGCCGGTGGGCGGGGCGGCGGTGGCCGGCGGAGATAAGCAGGTTTACTGCGAAGAATTGGTGGGAGTACTGGAATGAAGCGAATATGCGGAAACCCAAGAGTCAAGTTCGTTTTGGCGGCAGTGGCTATCGCATGCGTGTTCTTGTCCGCGCGCGTGCTGTTCGCCGCCGGACAATCCGCTGCTAAAGCTGCCTCTGTACCTACGGGCGTAAGCGCCAAGATGTTCACCTCACCGCAACAGGCTGCCGATGAACTCGTCGATGCGGCCGAGAAGTTCGACGTGCGCGCTCTCGAAGAAATTTTCGGGCCCGATGGTGACGATATCGTTTTCTCCGGAGAATACCCGCAGGATCGTCAGCGTGCTTCCGACTTCGCTGCAGAGGCCCGCAAAAAGAAAAGCATCTCCATGGATCCAAAGAAGGGAAGGCGAGGATTCCTCCTCGTGGGCGACGAAGATTGGCCTTTCCCGGTACCGTTAGTGAAGTCGGGAGACAAGTGGTACTTTGATGCAAAGGCCGGTCGCCAAGAGCTCTTCCAACGCCGCATCGGTGCCGACGAACTGGACGCAATCGATATCTGCCGAGGCTATGTAGAAGCACAACACGAGTATGCGTTCCAGCCGCGCGAAGGTTTCGACGTAAACCAATATGCACAGCGAATCATAAGCAACCCGGGCAAACAGGATGGCCTGGCTTGGCAAAACTCGGACGGCAGTTGGGGCGGACCAATTGGCGAAAAGATCGCCCACGCGATCGAACAGGGCTACTCCCCCGAAGCAGTGCCATACCATGGATACTTCTTCAAGATTCTGAAAGGGCAGGGGCCGGCGGCCCCTCTCGGCCAAATGGACTACGTAGTGAAAGGCGTGATGATTGGTGGCTTCGCCCTCGTAGCGGCACCAGCCGAATACGGTGAAACGGGCCTGAAGACCTTCATAGTCAGCGAGGATGGTGTCGTTTACGAGAAGGACTTCGGACCGGCCACCCTCAACGAATTCAAGAAAATGGAGCGCTTTAACCCGGACAGATCTTGGAACCCGGTTTTGGAGGAAGACAAATAGAGAGGAGTCATCTTCGTGCTTTTGCGTCCTCGGGGCGTCACGGATATTTTCTAATAGCCGAATGAGAGGAGACAAGGTTATGGCTCACTTCAATTTCTTAAGAAAGATAAACGTTGTGGTGGTGTCGGTCATCGGCTTCGCGTTGCTGACCACCGTGTCTGCTGCGCAGTCCGTAAAGGTTCAGGGAGTCATCAAAGGACGAAGCGGGGAGATCATGGTACTAAAGGCTGAAGATTCTACGGACGTTAACGTCTTGCTGACGGATAGCACTCAAGTAGGACAGGTGCAGGGAATGTTCCAGGCGCGGAGGAAGCAAATGTCCATGGCGGCGCTTATCCCGGGGCTCAAGGTTAAAGCCGAAGGAACCTACAACGATCAGAAACAACTGGTAGCCACTTCCGTTTCCTTCAAAGGTAATGATCTGCAAGACGCTGAGAAGATTGAAGCCGGCCTGCACGAAACAAAGGTACGAGTACAGCAGAACGAAGATGAGCTGGAAAAACAAAACGCTGCGCTGAAAGCGCAAAACGAAGCTTTGCAGCAACAGCAAGCAAAGCTGACCGAGCACGAGGGCAAGATTGCCGCAAACAAAGCAGCCGTTGAGGCCGCCATTGCTCGCTTCGGCCAGCTCGACGACTACTACATCTTTGACGAGGTCACTGTATATTTCGCCAACGGTAAAACCAAGGTAGATCCAAAGTACACGCCCCAACTCCTGGCCTTGGCCGACAAAGCCAAGCCTATCAACGGCTATATGATCGAAGTGAAAGGCTTCACCTCAACCGTCGGGAGCACGGAACTAAATCAACAGCTCAGTGAAGACCGCGCTGGCGCAGTTACCAATATCCTTGTTCAGCAGGGACACATTCCTCTTACGAGAATGCTGGCACCAGGTGCGATGGGAGAGACTCACCAAGTCGGCGACGACAAGACTGAGAAAGGGCAGGCTGAGAATCGGCGCGTAGTAGTTCGTGTTCTGCAGAACAAAGCCATCGCCGGGATACCTTAGCACATCGTCTGCGATTGCAGCGCAGCATCGTCCAACGAACGGCAGGCGTTGTCCAAGATCATTCGGCAAGGCCATGCGCTTTAGACCATTATGACCAAGTTCATGGCTTCCTCCTCTTCGCGAGTGCAAGGCGCCGGCGAGAAACGAGACGAGTGGTATCGCTTTGCCCAGATCCTTACGTCGCTGCCAAAGATTCGCTTTGCAACCTAGATTCTGTTTTCATAAGGAAAGCCTCCATCTGCAGCCTTCGACCTGTCTGTTGTGACAGTTTCCACTAGATGCCTCGTGAGAATAGCTTGGTGACAGGGGTCAGTCCTCGATCCTGGGTAAGCCCGGAGGAGCTCCGAAAAGCCCAGATTGATGATGAGGAAGCAATGAGACACGACGTAACACACAAGCCTTTATCATTTATCTTTTCTACTCTGATCCTTTTCCTCACTTTGGCCTTGCTTTATTCATCTTGGCTGGCTGCAGCCCAGTTCTCTGCACCAACTCCCGCTCAACAAAACGCTGGGCCCAGCTCCCAAGATTTCAATAAACTTGTTCCAGGCACCCTCACCAAGCCCGCCCAAGTGTTGCATGTAGATGTAGAATTGACTCTTCTCAATGTGGTTGTCACCGATCCTTACAATCGTCTGATTATGGGACTTGATCCAGACAATTTCCGCGTCTTCGAGGACAAAGTCGAACAGGAAATCATCACCTTCTCTTCCGAGGACGTTCCCATTTCAATCGGAGTGATCTTTGACTGCAGCGGTAGCATGAGCGACAAGTTTGGCAAGGCCCGAGAGGCTGCCGTTGAGTTTCTTAAGACGGCTAATCCAGAGGACGAGTTTTTTCTCGTTAACTTCAATGAGCGCGCCGAGCTGACGAGTTCGTTTACCAACAGTGTTGAAGACCTGCAAAGCCGCCTGCTGCTCACCGTTCCCAAGGGTCAAACGGCTTTGCTTGATGCTATTTATCTAGGTCTCAGCCAAATGAGAGGTGCACGCCACCCCAAACGTGCCTTGCTCATCTTGTCCGACGGCGGTGATAACCATAGTCGATACCAAGAAAGCGATATCAAGCGGCTAGTGAAAGAAGCCGATACCCAGCTCTATGCCATCGGCATCTTCGATCCTCTCAGAAATCGCGGTCGGACGATCGAAGAGCTCAACGGTCCATCCCTTTTGAGCGAAATCACGGAGATGACGGGCGGACGCGTGTTCGCCATTGAAAACCTCAACGAATTGCCCGAGGTCGCAACAAAGATCAGCTTGGAGCTTAGAAATCAATACGTCTTGGGATACCGGCCGAGCAACAAAGCCCACGATGGACGATGGAGAAAAATTAAGGTCAAGATGCGCGCACCTAGGGGACTTCCTCCGCTAAGCGTATACTCAAAAACAGGCTACTACTCCCCCACACATTAAAGCCGTTGTGAGAGTTCTTCCGCAGATCTCAAGTCGGCGGTATTACGAAGACTTCTGACTTTAGGTGCAGGGTTGGCGCATTCGCCTCTTTGTTCTGGTCCGGTAAAACGTTCAACCAGTCAAACGAACAGAGTCATTGCCAGTCAGAGAAGTAGAAGGACATTGCTTTCGAGCAACGACTTCGCCTCCTATTGACCATATTTTGAGACGTGTGCGCGAAGCGCGCCCACAGACCGACAGCGCGCATTGCAATAGGAGGCGAGGACAAGCTGAATGCGGACTGTTTTGAATCAAACGAGATTCTTCCTTCAATTAGGGAAACGAATCCGCAAGTTAAGAGAGAAGCGAGGTCTTTCTCAGGAAGATATGATTTCCTATGGTTTTTCCGCACGCCATTGGCAACAAATCGAGGCCGGCCGGCCGATCACCGTCTCGACCCTACTGCGTGTGTGTGCTGTATTCGGGGCTTCGATTGACCGTCTAGTTTACGGGCTGGATAGGGGAATTTACGAGGACTAGTCCCATCAGCCCCGCTAATCTGCTCGTGGCCATTCTTAAAACTTTTGCATTATAAGGCTACCTGCTCTTAGAGGGGATTCCTCCAACTTGGGCTTTCAATATGTGCCATTTAAATCGTGCTTCCATAGGGTCCCATGTCAAAGCTCCACGTTATCGTGGCTGGACTAAAGCAACGGCGTGAATATCCGCATCTTAGTTGCTGACGATTTTGAGCCCTGGCGTCGCTTCGTCTCTTCGTTGATTGCGCCGAGGAAGCCCGAATGGAGCATTGTTTGCGAAGTTTCCGATGGCGTGGAAGCGGTTGAAAAAGCCGGTGACCTTAGGCCAGAGCTGATTCTGATGGACATCGGCCTCCCCAAGCTCGATGGCATCGAAGCCGCTCGACAAATCGGCCAAATTGCCTCCTGCTCTAAGATCCTCTTCTTGAGTGGTTTTGACTCACTGGAAGTTGTGGAAGAAGCTCTTAATACTGGCGCGAACGGTTACGTCCTCAAATTGGACGCTGCGAGCGAACTAATTGGGGCTGTGGAAGCCGTCTTTCAAGGCAAGCGGTTCGTTAGCAGCAGTTTAGCGGGACGCATTTCCGCATGAGCCTCTCAAGTCGGCTCGCCCGGAACTTTGACACCTGTCATCATTGGGAACCGTACAGGGTCACCCTGGGGTTGTGGTCCCAAGGCTCCCTGTAATACCAAAGCTCGACGCTTTCGACTGCATGAGGTTTGCCGGCGAGGCCCATGACGCGGTTTCTTCCTCCTGGCCAGATCCGGTCTCCAACGGCCAGTTGCTCCGACGTTCCATCTCCGAAGTGGACAATGACGCGGTCGAGGAAAATGGGATCACCACTTACTCGCAGCTGAATAGTGTTAAAGACGCCATCGCGACGTGTGACCTGGATCCTGTCATGATCCCGAGTACGGTCAATCTGCGCATCACCCAAGAAATCCCAAACCTGCCCTCGTACTGACAGACAAAAGGTACAGGCAAAACCTAGAAGACAAGCCAGTCTCCACGCAATGCTTTTACTTGGCATCACTTCTCCACAAGAACCTAGACATTAGACCTATGAAAGAACCCTATGCTATCGGCGTTCGCGGCGCCTGACAACATTTCTAACGCCGGATTTTGCGCAATTATGAACTGGACCGAGGTGGTTGTCGTTGCTGGAACGCAACCAGGCGTGTCGGGTGCGCGCACCTGCCGGAGCCCGCGGAACACGCCACCTTCGTGGTATTCAGTCGCGTCGATGGAAGGCTTGGCCCAATCACGCGGCTGGAGCATCTTTTATTGCCCCGGAGCAACGACAAGCATTTAAATTGAGGAGTACTTCCGTCCGAATCAAAGAGCCATTGTGGTGAGAACCCGAGCCCGATCCCTATGTCCATTACCACAATCAAGGCCAGGGGAATGACGAATCCGTTGAGCAAGCGCTTATACGCCTGAACGTGATTTATTGCGAACTTGCCTTAAATCCGGTCTTTTTCACTGAGAACGTGGTAGCGGCTTATCATTATTTTCCTTCTCATAGTCATCTAAGCTCCGCGTAGGCCGATTTGATTGTCCGATCAACCATTTACACGAGCACACTTCCGACGCGCTGTCATAACTGACAGTTTCTTGACGTGATAGCAAATTCTACAAATGTCGTGGGACTGGCGTCGCCTGATCAGAACCTCAGTGGCGGAGCGGGTGGCCTTATGAATAAGCATAGAATTTCCTGGATTGTGGCCTACATTGCTGTCATGCCGACGGCAATGCTTCTTCTAGGCCAGGCTCCTTCCACACCAATCATGCGCGAGCCGGACAGACCAGCGTCAGAAGCTCAAGAGAGCAGGATCCGAAGACTCGTCTTGTCTGTGAACGTGCCGGTTACTGTGATGAATGCAAAAGGCGAACTGGTTTCTAATCTGGAAGCGAAAGACTTTCGAGTCACCGACAATGGTGTACCACAGAAAATCATGTATCTTGATTTGGAACCCACCCCGCTCTCTATGGTTTTCTTGGTGGAAACCAGTTCGCGCATAGAGCCCCTCCTGACGGAAATGCGCAAGACCGGAATCATTTTCGCGGATGCGCTGATGGGCCCGAATGATGAGGCTGCCGTGGTGGGCTTCAATGATTCCGTAGATGATCTGGCAGAGTTCACGAACGATCACGACATCATCCTTACCACCATAAGTAATTTGAAGTGCGGCATGGAGCGTTCCAAGCTGTTCGATGCGATGGCCACTGGAGTCAACCTTCTGAGCACTCATTTACAGCGGCAGTCGGTGGGTGGTTTGCTGGAACGGCGCCTCGTCATAGTGGCTATGTCAGAAGCGACCGACGTCGGCAGCGATGGGCGGCTAGAATCAGTCGTGCGGCGAGCGCAGCTTTACAACATAGCGGTTTATTCCGTGGGGATTCCCACGACCCTGGCGCAATTGAAGGCACCAGCAAAGGACGTCAGACACATGATTACACCGGAAGGCATATTTCCCCAGCCAGGGATGCCTGGAACCGTGCAAATATCCCCCACTGAAGACATTCGGTATGGCTACGGAAACTTAATGAATTTGAATGTGTGGGCGGCGAGGAATGTCAAAGACCAAATCAAGGGTCACGCTCTTCAGATCGCTGCCGCGCAAACCGGGGGCCGGCATATCGCCACATTCGGCGGCATCTCGATGCAAAAAGCTGTGGATGAGATTGGCAGGGAACTACACACACAGTATTCGTTGACCTACGAGCCCAAGGGCACAGACAAGGCCGGATACCACAAAATTAAAGTGTACGTGAAAAACAAGGATCTGAAGGTGCGCGCAAGGCCAGGCTATTACATAGCGCCACCGGAGAACTGAAAGAACGAAGGTTCAATCCGAAGGCAGGTCCGAAGCGATGCTAGTCGAAGGCAGACTCCGCTCGGATAAGTTCAACGACCTCAGCACGTTCGTGGCTCCTACCTCGAATCATCCTGTAATTTTTAACAGTTTCGGGTAAGCGGCTATCAAATTACGCTGCGTTGTGAGTGGGCTACAAGTCCTAAGGGATTTCCCGCCCGCTTTAGAGTCTACCTCAAGACAAGCAAGTTCCTAGTATGAGCAATCGTCCTTCTGGGGGACATCATGAAGCGTGCAATGACAATTTTATTCTGGGCCCATCTGTTAGCCATTCCCTGCAGCATGTGGGCCCAAGAAAAAACCGAAGTCCCTTGGTACCTTCGTGAAGAGGTTCGAAAAGAAACTGGAAACGATAACCCGCGCGCCACCACGAGCCTCGGGATGCCTTTGATCGCGCCTTTGAGTCCGATCGCCCAGCACGTCAGTTGGGGTTTGGGATTGAGCGCTGGCGCAGGCTATAACTTTACTCGGCGGCATGCGATTGTAGGGGACTTCCTGTGGAATTGGCTTTACCCGACAAACCAGGCTCTGCGACCTATCCAAGTCGCATTGCATACCAATAAAGTCAGTGGGCACGGTAATCTCTTTGCTTTCACGGGTGGATACAAGCTGGAGTTGCGCGGCAGAGCACTAGGAACTTACTTTATTGCTGGTGGCGGATGGTACTACCGGACCGCGAGCCTCTCAAGGCCAGTTCCGGACGGTACAAGCATCGGTTGCATTCCTGCTTGGGTTTACTGGGGGTATGACTGTTCATCAGGACTAGTAGTTAGCGACTTGACAGAAGTACATTCCAATGCGAGCGCTCTCGGAGTCAACGGAGGCGTCGGTCTCACATTCAGAGTGGGTGAAGCTCCGTACAGGATGTATATAGAATCGCGCTATCATTTCGCCCCCACCAAGAACATCTCGACGCAGTTGCTCATAGTCAGTTGGGGTATTCGCTATTGAGTTGTGCTAGGCGAAACCGCCCACAGCTCGACCGGTGCCGATGACATCACGGAAACTGTGGCGTGGGGCTGGTCAGGCAATAATAGAGATGATTGCAGCCTAATTTCTTGGAGTAGACCGGGGTAGGCTCTTCACCGAAGGGCTGGTGGGCTTGTTTTTGAACGTGATTCTTATCGTCGCCGCCACTTCATCGATACACTTTTTCCCTGCGGCCAGGTCTCCAGCCATCAAAAAGAAGCCGTGGATTGCGTTTGGATAGAGAGAAACCCTTGCTGCTACACCGTCTTGCGTGAGGCGCCGGGCATATTCTTCGCCCTCCGCCCGCATCGGATTGTCACCCTCGTAGGTTATGAGCAGCGCAGGGGGCAAATTTTTTAGGTCCTTGGCGTGGATTGGAGCGATGAAAGGATCACTCAGATTCGCTGTGATGGGGAGATACGCTATCGAAATTTGACGTTTAGCCTCCCTTGAAACAGTTGGGGCATCTGTTTCTGCCCACCAACTCGGCCTCATGGTGGAAAAGTCGAGAGAAGGATAGATCAGGATCTGAAACGCGAGACTTGGAGTACCACGGTCGCGCGCCATCAGCGTAACAACCGCTGCTAGATTCCCGCCCGCGCCGTCTCCTCCCACGGTAATTCGACGTGGGTCCCCGCCTATATTGTCGGCATGCTCTGCCACCCACTTTGTGGCTGCATACGCATCCTCTGGGGCGGCCGGGTATTTGTTTTCAGGTGACAGTCGGTACGCGACTGAAACGACAATGCATTCGCATCGGTTTGTCACCGAGCGCAGAGGATTATCATATGCATCCAGGTTTCCCGCCACGAACCCCCCGCCATGAAAAAAAACTAGGATAGGCAGGCCACTCGCTGAATTAGGCGTGTAAACCCGGATTGAGATGTCACCTAACGGCCCCGGGATCTGCCGATCTTCAATGTGAAAAACGTGCTCTGGAGTTCCTGACAGCCTCGGATAGAAAAGATAAGCTCTTCGCACGTCTGCCACAGAAGATGGCCGGGTGATGCCAGCTGCCGCCATTTTGTCGAGAACCGTTTTCACCTGGGGATCATCTGGTGCCTGAGATCCTGATTCCGTTACCGTCTGATTTTGTGTTTTCGGGGGACTAGAGGTGCGTCGTTCAACGAGTGCTTCTGACCCTCTTCCAGGCCTGCTACCTGTGAGCAATAGGATTAAGGCCAGGGACCGTGATAAGAAAGTAGAAACTTCCAATGCTTTGGAGATCCCGGCACCCATCGTGGCTCCTCTCGAGTAGTTAGTGCTCGCCGCGTCGAACCTAACAGGTATTCAGCTCTTCTCTGAACTGTCATTTCTGACAGTAAACGCGCTATTCAAGGCGCAGGCCGGCGCCGTTAGATCCAATCAAGACCTCCAGCTTTGGCCGCAGGGTGCCTCCTATATTCAGGTTCAAGACAAGGGACTGTTAGTACTTACAGCTGCGGATTTCTTGGTTCTGTTCGTAGACTCGCGACGGCTGTCTTGCCATGAGCAATACATCCAGCTCCAACAGTGCCCCACAAGTGCTGGAGAAGAGCGACAAACAAATGGAAAGGTAACGGCCCTTGCATTCTGGGTTTGATGGCTTCGGCTAGCTTTCGCCCAACTTTCAAGATGTCAAAGGAGGTAGCATGAAGAAAAAATGGATCACAACTGGTTTGCTCATAGCAGTGGCGCTGCCGGCTGCCGCACAGAAAAAGGAACAGGAACGAGTCGAGAATGCAGGCAAAGTGATGAAGGAGATCCTAGGCGCGCCCGACAGCATCCCGCAAAGCGTGCTAGATAAGGCCGACTGTATCGTCGTATTACCTTCAGTCGTGAAATTTGCTCTTGGAATAGGCGGCAGCTATGGACGTGGTGTAATGACTTGCCGCCGCGGAAAAGACTTTAAAGGTAAGTGGGGTGCGCCAACCATGATGGCTCTCGAAGGTGGCAGCTTCGGGTTGCAATTGGGCGGGGAAGCAACCGATTTCGTCTTGCTGCTCATGAACTCACAGTCCGCCTCCAGCATCTTGAGTAGCAAGGTAAAACTCGGTGCCGATGCCTCGGCTGCTGCCGGGCCTGTTGGACGCACTGCGGCAGCCGATACGGATGTGACCATGAAGGCCGAAATACTAACCTATTCGCGTGCCCGTGGAGCCTTCGCTGGTATCTCACTTGAAGGTTCTACGCTTCGGCCAGACAACGATGCAAACAAACATCTCTACGGAAAGGAAATACCCGCGAAAGATATCGTGCTGGGCGGCGCCGCGCCTGTGCCACCGAGTGCAACAACTCTTATCGCGACTCTGGACAAGACGTCCCCTGTAAACAAATCAAAAAGCTAGCGGTGGAGAGTGGTGCTGTTCAAGCTGGCTCAAGATAACGTTCCACAGCTGATTCGACCAGGCATTCAATCCGAGCCAAACCCTTGGCCCCACCCGGTGATAGACCAGTGTGAATGAAGAGACCGGCGTTGACCGAGGTCTAGCCTGTCTCGGATCTTGGCCCCCTGTTATTTCTGACAGTCAGCGCGCTATTCAAGGCGCAGGCCGGCGCCGTTAAATCCTGTGGGTGAGGAAGCGCCTCCTTGCGACGTGCTTGTTGAGTTGTCTGCTCTTCATATGCTCTCCTTAGCAGAAGTGGCTCGGCCTAAGACGACCCGAACATTCGTCGAGATCCGGCGTGATCGGCTTGATTTACACAGTAAGTGCCCATCGTAACTGCGGGGACCGTCAAAAGTATCAGTGAAGTCCGCCGTCGACTCGCTTCATCCGTTCCATCCTGTTGATGGAACACACTCCTTTCCCTTTAAAAAAACTCCAGGATGGTTCTTTCGTGAGCACGCCCTGCCCCCAGCGAATCTGCTCGTGGTCCTCCTTGAAGGTAGTGCCCTATAAGGCTTATCCCAGAAACGATTGTTCTAGGAGAAGTCTACCGGGGAGACGGGGCAATGCAGCTTCTCAAGATTCTTGTCGTCGAAGACGTTGAAGACTTCCGCCGTCTCATCTGTTCGCTATTGGAGTCGAGGGCAGAATTTCTGCTTGAGCTGGCCTCAGATGGGTTGGTAGCCGTCCAAAAGGCCGAAGCTTTGCAACCGGATTTGATCCTCTTGGATATAAGCCTGCCTACCCTTAATGGAATGGAAGTAGCTCGGCGTGTTCGCAAGCTCGCTCCCTCCGCGAGAATCATATTCTTCAGCGTAGAGACCGACCCCGATCTAGTAAGAGAGGCTCTTACCCTGGGCGCAGGATACATTCATAAAAGGTACGTTCAGCGTGACCTCTTGTCCGCTATAGAAGCAGTTCTTCAGGGCGAGCAATTTGTCGGCGGTGACCTTGGGCCAAGCAGGACGACGGATACTCCGCCGCGACACGAGGTACAGTTCTATTCTGACGATTCAGTTCTTCTAGAAGGCTTTGCTCGCGCAATCGCCACCGCCCTAGAGACCGGTAATGCTGCAATTGTAATCGCGACGAGATCACGCCGAGAAAATCTTGTTCAGAGACTGAAGGCACAGGGCTTCGATGTAGATGGGGTGACACAACAAGGGACGTATGTCTCGCTCGATGCTGTAGATATGCTCCTGACAATTATGGCGAGCGGGGTGCCGGATGTTGTTCGGTTTTACAAGGACCTTTGTCGTGTCATCGAGTCAGCGGCCCAGGCAACGAAGAAACAACATCCCCGTATCGCGATCTGCAATGAATGTGTTGGCCTTTTGTGCGCGCTAGGGAATGTGGAGGCCGCGATCCTGCTCGAAAAAGTCGGCAACTTCTTAGTGCAGGAACACAAGGTAGATATCCTGTGTGCGTATCCATCGAACAGCTTTGATGGCGCGGAAGATAACCCGGGTTCAGACGTGTCTGTTCCGAGCACACATTTATTTATTCCCGGTGAACACTGCCAAGCCTGCGTAGCTAGATTGGCTTCCAAGTTGTGATTAGCAAGGAAGTACAACATTACGAAGGTCTGGGACCTTCGTCGCCCCGGTGCAATCCCGGCGAAATCGAAGACAAAGTCGCTTCAGTACTCGAGACAGATCAGCCTGATTTGCGAACTATTCGGGACTTGGCGCTGGCCAGCTTGCAAGGAACTCGAGCTAGCCGTGGAGAGTGGCGCTGTTCAAGCTAGCTCAAGAATAACGCTCCACAGCTGATTCCACCAAGCATTCAATCTGAGCCAAACCTCTTGGCCCACTCGGTGATAAACCAGTGTGAATGAAGAGACCGGCGTTGACCGAGGTCGAGCCTGTCTCGGATCTTGGCCCCCTGTTATTTCTGACAGTAGGTCCGCCCTCTGATGAGAGCATACGATCAAAGTTCTCCCCACAGGCCAGTCGCCCATTTGCCAAGGAGATCGAAATGCATTCGAAACAAGATCACCTCGATGGTACTGGAGTTCTTTTGCTAGAGCGGTGGCGACTAACAACCCATAGGCATCGCTGCTGCCCTTTCTGCCATGGAACCGTCTATCGCGAAAGGCGGAAAGGTTTGCAAAAGTTAACGACTCTTATTGCGATGAGAATCTACCGTTGCGAATCATGCGATAAATTGCACTATGGTTTTTGTTTCTGACACCTTCCGCGTCGCACCTGGAGTAAAAGCCATTGAACGCAAAGGACCGAGCAAGTTATCGAATCGAACATATCTTTTTCACATAGCCAGGACGGGGTTGTGTTTAAAACAAAAGGTCGCGAATGACTTTTGGCTATGAAGCCCCTGCAAGGAGACTTGGGGCTAGTGTTGCGTCGACCCATTGAATCCACCCGATCTACCAGGAATCGCCTGCCACTGCCAGGGGTGAATACGGTCGGTGAGGAGATTGGTGTCGAAGCCCTATTTAGACTCTAGAATTTCACGGCCCTTCGTTGGCTGGATGGGTCGCGCATTCATCGGGTAAATCTTCGCAAATGCAGCCACTTGCTGCGCGGATACGGTGGCGGGGCTCTTCAGGACATACCAGGATACCCCTTCGCTGCAAGGTGGAGTGGTCAGCGACCCAGCATAGGTGAAGTAGCCGAGGTCATTGGGCAGCAAATTGTGCACCTGAATGGAGACTGAGGGGATGTCGTGAGACTTCTCCTTCTCTGATGGAATGTTTCTCCACAAGGTATCGATTAGCGAATTGGCGCTTCCCAACTCGAAGAGGACGGCAACGACAGCCAAGCGCCCGTCGCCATCTGCATGCACAAGATGGGCGACCAGACGGAAGCCCTTGCCGTTTACGTGCTCTTCACTCGGGTGGTGAAAATGAAATTGCTTCAGAGTGTAGATTCTTTCACCGACCGTGAGCGTGCTACCTGGAGCGTAATAGATCTGTATGGTATGGCCATTGTCAATGATGTTCAAAGGGACGGCGTGATAATCGAATTTGAGCGCCGGCAAGTCCGCCTTTTTCGGATCTTTGATGTCGATCGGTGATTGTGTGTTACCGATTAAGCAGGCAGCATAACTGGAATTCAACTTGCCCCAGTTTTCAGCCCCCTCCTTGCCCTCATAGGCCCAGTGCGGCGGGTGGGCTTCTTGAGCAGCGGTGAAGGCAGGCAAGGCAAGCAGGCTCAAGATAAAAGCCAACAGAACAGTTTTGCAGGGGGTTTCCCCCAGATGTAACAAACCGTTTGTATTTAGCATTTGCTTCCCTCCGAAATCGTTCATTGCGACGTGTTAGTGCGTCCCAACCTTTGATCCTTGCTGGCCGGTGAGAGTTTGATAGTGCTGTATTCCGCAATTCCGCGATAGAACTGCCAAAAGTGCCAGTTATCTGTTACTTATCGAATAGCGGGTGGCCCGCTGGTGCGCTTCCCCTTGAGGTGGAAATTTACCTTAACGTGGTCGGCGATGGAGATGAACAGAATGCCTTTGTTCATCCCATAGTCTTTGCGGTTGAATACCATTTTCCCTTTAATCTCGCCTGAGCCTGTCCCCCTGCCGGAAACTACCAGCGTCAGCTTCTCGGGATTTGATACCCCGCGTATAGTGAAATCTCCATCCACCTCATAGGTGTCGTGGCCCGTCCGCACAATCTTCGTGGACTTAAATGTGATCACCGGATTTCTTTCTACGTCAAAGAAATCTTTGCCCTTGAGCTTGCCGTTCTTCATGCCACTTCCGGTATCCACGCTGTCGGCCTGAATTGTGATTTCTAAAACGCCTGTAGTTTCGTCAGGAGATGTAAATGTTAAGGTGGCATTCCATTTGTCAAATTTACCGGCAATATCCACGGACGCTTTCACGTCGAACTTAATCCAGCTGTTTAGCGGCGTAATCTCGAAGATAGGAGCTTGGGCTCCGCTACTTGATGGGAGCACAGCGAACGCTAAGAGCCATAGGACAGTTAAACGCATGGAATCGCTCCCTACCTGAACATGGCGACCAAGACTTACGCTTCAACAAAGGCTGTCATATGGGGCGGAGCGCCCAACTGGCAGAAGTTACAGGTCATTGCCGGGGGCTAACAGGCGTGTTTCAAGTTCTAGGGCACCGCGGCGAAGAAGAGAAAAACGGCGAATAGAACGAGATGGACAATACCTTGGAGCACGGTGGTGCGGCCCGTTGCTATGGTGAGGAGACTAACAATGAGGGTCACAGCGAGCAGCAATTCCTCTTTGGCGCCGAGCCCGAGCGTGAGAGGTCTGCCGAGAAACATTGCGACGCCGGCGACCGCCGGGATGGTCAGCCCAATCGTAGCCAATACCGATCCGAGGGCCAGATTCATACTGGTTTGCAGGCGGTTCGCAGTTGCCGCACGGTACGCGGCCAGTCCTTCGGGGAGAAGGACGAGTCCCGCGATTACAATCCCCACAACACTTCTCGGTGCGCCGACGACTGCAATGCCACGCTCCAGCGTTGGAGTGAGTGCCTTCGCCAACGCCACTACCGCGACTAGCGAGACAAGGAGCAATCCCGCGCTGACAAGGGCGATCCTGTTTGGTGGGGGCAGCGCATGTGCTTCTTCCCCACCCCCAGCAGGAAGAAAATAATCGCGATGGCGAATGGTCTGCACAAACAGGAATGAACCATATAGGATCAGCGAAACAATGGCGGCAAAGACGAGCTGTGATGAACTGAACGTCGGCCCAGCCGAAGCGCTCGTGACATTCGGAAAGACCAGAGTCAGCGTCGTCAGCGCGATTAGAACAGAGAGCGCGGCTTGCGCGCCTTGAAATTGAAAGCCCTGCTCGCGATGACGAACGCCACCGGCCAGAAGGCACAGGCCGATGATGCCGTTACAAACGATCATGACTGCCGCAAAAACGGTGTCGCGCGCCAGCCCGGCGGTGTCGGTCCCACCGGTAATCATCATGGAGACGATGAGCGCAACTTCAATAATGGTGACAGCCAGGGCAAGCACGAGTGTCCCGAATGGCTCACCGACACGATGCGCGACGACTTCGGCATGGTAAACTGCCGCAAAAACGGTGGCGAACAGTGTGAAGGCTTCAGCTGCGACGAATGGAAAACCGGGTCTAAAGATTGCGTGGATACCTAGAACGACTAGCGCCAGGGCGGGCCAAGTCCACGCCCACCACGGCGCTCGTGTTGAGTTTGCGGATGGCATGGTAGGAACACTCGCATCCGAAATGCTAAGTTACCATATCGCCTGAGATCGATACACTATTTGCCGCTGCGCAGCGATATGGGTTCCTTTCCAAGTGGCTCTCGTCGAGAGGTGCGTCGACGAAGCCTGTCATTCCTGAATCCAACCGGCAGATTCGTTTTGCCTCTAATTCGAGCGGGGCAGGGCATACGAGCGGATGTACGCGAGAACTCTCGCTCAAGTCAACAAATCTGCGGGCGGTTCTTGACGGCTGAGGAGGAAAGAAGCTTCGAAAGGGTATTGAGGCCAAGTGGGCATTTCACATGCCCGAGTTCGATCTTGCAATCAACACTAGCCTGCGCAAGGGTAGTCAATACAGCCTAGCGCGGGACATGGTAGACTTTAAGGGCTGGATGTTGAAATATTCCGCGGACGAAGAGCGAAGAACCCATACACGTCCCGTCAAGCGATGTTGCGGTAGCCGCTCTAAAGGTTGTGTTTGGCCGGAGCGAGGGCTTAGGGCGTGTGTTTCAATCGGCCAAGACCGGTGAGCCCCTCGAAAATGGGCGGCATTGGTTTGATAAGGCGGGGAATGAAGTGGAAATTAGTAACTTTCATTGGCACGACCTGCGTCACACGTTTGCAAGCCGACTGCGAATGTAGGGAGCGCCGCCAGAAGATATCGCGTCCTTACTGGGCCATAAGAGTTTGACGATGACGAGGCGTTACGCGCATCTCGGTCCGAACAAATTGCGTGCAGTGGTATCCTTGCTTGGAGCAAGTGACGCCACAAGTGACACTAGCCAGCAGGGTGTCTCAGCAGCTTCCTGCAAGCTGCTGTGCACTAAGAAGTTAGGGGCGTAGCTCAGTGGTAGAGCAGCGGCCTTTTAAGCCGAAGGTCGTGGGTTCGATCCCCACCGCCCCTACCAACATCTCCTTCATAAGTAATGATTTGTGACTTTTCAAGGGGCCACAAGGGGCCATTAACGTCAGGCAGCCTGCGCCGGAACCACTAGACGAACAACTTTGCTGTTCGCTTCTCGAAGCGCCGTGGGAACTGCTTGCGTATAGATGTTCATCGTTGTTCGAATATCTGCATGCCGCAAGAGTTCTTGTTGCACTTTGAGATCGACGCCCAGCGCATGAAGCAACGTCGAATGGCTGTGACGAAACGTGTGCCAGCCGATCCGGCCTATCCCCCTTTTTCCTCGGCAGGGACGAGCCAGTTCTCCTGAATTCGGCCCGGCCAACACGGCTTTCCTGTTTCCGGGTTTGCGAATTCCCAGTCTTCCGATTTCGCCAGCGGAGCCAGCTTCGCCTTTTCTTGCTTCCGAATTAGGCACTTTAAGAGGTCTACCATACTGCTGAGCTAGAGCTAACGGATCTTGGCCCGACGCCACGAAAAGGACTTGATTGATCAGGGCTCGTTTTTTAGCATGGCCGTGAAACCCAAGAAGGCCCTCAGTGGTTTCCTGGCACCGCGAAGAAGACCACGGGATACCAATCATGACGGCAATCAATTTGATCGAACATTGAAACCTATTTGACAGGCTTGACTGGTTCTTCTGCGCGTTTAACTGCTGTCAGTAGCGTAATAAACCGGACAAAAGTTGTTCGGCCAGTAATATAATCCGGTCTGCGATAAGACCTATTGCGTATGGAACCAAGCCGAAAGGTCCCATGTGCCATGCTTAAGTTCGGGCATCATGTGCCCTCTGGCCGCTAATACTATTACTACTACTGAGGAGACATCAAAGAGTCGTGCGCTGAAGCGCGTCGTGGCTGTTCACGTGGAATTACCAAAAGACCGGGCCAAGGTTGTTCATGCCGGAAAGGTTTAGTTCAAGATATTTACTGTGGAGAACAACTCATGTGGGCAATATCGCGATGGCTGTTGTTTTCGTTTGTGTGCGTAAGCGTGTCGCTAAACTTTGCAGTTGCACAGGTCGCAAAACAGGTATCGAACCAGAAGAAGGCCTTAGCCAAAGCTGACTCGATAGATTTGACCAAACAACCTACTCTTTACGCTGTCGGCTACGCACATCTGGATACGGAATGGCGATGGGAGTATCCGCGGACCATTCAGGAATATCTTAGTAAGACATTGCGCAATAATTTTGCGCTCGCCGATAAGTATCCGCACTACATCTTCAATTTCACGGGCGCGAATCGTTATCGGCTGATGAAGGAGTACTACCCGGCTGATTTCGCCATACTCAAGCGGTACGTCGCCGCGGGCCGATGGTTTCCGGCAGGTTCGTCGATGGAGGAAGGCGACGTGAATTCTCCGAATGCAGAATCGATCTTTCGCCAGATTCTTTATGGCAACACCTTTTTCCGTCGCGAATTCGGCATTGCCAGCTCCGAGTACATGTTGCCTGACTGTTTTGGCTTTCCGGCTTCGCTGCCAAGTATTTTGCATCACGCCGGAATCAAGGGATTCTCGACTCAGAAACTTTCCGCAGCTTGGCAGCCGGCGCCTCACGTGGGTGGTGAGGAATCGCCAGAGAAGACTCCCGAGGGTATTCCTTTCAACGTAGGCATCTGGGAAGGCACCGACGGCAGTTCGGTTATCGCCGCGTTGAATCCGCTGTCCTATGGGAGCCAAGTGACTTATGATCTCACCAAAACACCTCCTCCTCCGCCTCCGCCAGATCCCAACTTGACTGCGCAACAGAACTCGTTGCGAACCAGACCACGAGAAGACTGGGTCAAGCGTCTCCAGATCAACGCTGACCTAACCGGGATCAAGGCTGACTATCACTATGTCGGGACTGGAGACATTGGTGGCGCACCGACTGAAGCGTCGGTGAAGCTGATGGAAGCGATCGTAACCAAAGGCATGGCCTCTCTTCCGAACCCACCGTCAATTTCGGCTCAACGGGAGTCAAGTCCAGTGCTGGTAGGCGATGGCCCGATTCATGTTGTGTGGTCGAAGGCCGATCAGATGTTCAATGACATCCTGAAGTGCTGCAACACCGATCGCATGCCGCGCTACAAAGGCGATCTTGAGTTGATCAACCACTCGGCCGGATCCATTTCTTCCGAGGCATATTTTAAGCGTTGGATGCGCAAGAACGAATCGTTGGCCGACGCTGCGGAGAAGGCGTCCCTTACTGCTGCCTGGCTGGGTGGGCGGCCGTACCCGCTGGCGCGCCTGAACGCGGCGTGGACGCTGGTAATGGCTGGGCAATTTCACGATCTTCTTCCGGGCACGGCCACGCCAAAGGCGTTTGAATTTGGCTGGAATGACGAGATTATTGCGATGAATCAGTTCGCTGGGGTGCTCGCTAGTGCGACCGAGGCGGTCGCGTCCGCGATGAACACACAAGCTCAGGGCGCTCCGATTATCGTTTACAATCCACTGAACGTGGAACGCGAAGACATTGTGGAAGCTCGCATCCAGTTTTCGAACGGAATTCCCCAATCCGTTCGTGTAACTGGACCTGACGGCAAGGAAGTGCCGGCGCAAGTCTCCGCTGAGAATGAGGAGACGGCAAAAGTTCTCTTCCTGGCCCACGTGCCGTCTGTCGGCTATGCCGTGTTTGATGTGCAGCCAACCGAGTCTAGACCTTCGACTTCGGAACTAAAGGCTTCTGAGTCGCTCCTGGAGAACGCTCGCTACAGCGTCAAGATTGATCAGAACGGAGACGTCTCCGGCATTTTCGACAAGGAAGTCAATCGCGAACTACTGTCCGCGCCGATTCGCCTCGCCATCTCGATCGACAATCCGGAACATTGGCCTGCCTGGAACATGGACTTCGCGGACGAGCAGCGTGAGCCCAAAGCCTACGTGAGCGGACCAGCTCAAATCAGAGTCGTCGAGAATGGCCCAGCCCGCGTGGCTGTTCAGGTAGAGCGCGAAACGGAAGGTTCGAAGTTTGTCCAAACCATTCTCTTGTCGGCCGGCGATGCAGGCAATCGCGTTGAGTTCGCCAACCGGATCGATTGGAAGACCAAAGGAGTCAACCTGAAGGCCACGTTCCCGCTCAGCGCCAGTAACCAGATGGCGACCTACAATTGGGACATCGGCACTCTTGAGCGCCCCAATGCAGCTGAGCGTCAGTTCGAAGTTGCTTCGCACCAGTGGATCGACCTCACCGATCAAGGCGGCGCTTACGGTGCCACCCTGCTTACGGACTGTAAGAACGCCTCCGACAAGCCAAGCGACACGACTGTGCGTTTGACATTGATCAGAACTCCCGGAACGCGAGGGGGGTATGCCGATCAGGGAACGCAAGACTTGGGCCAGCACGATATTATCTTTGGACTCGCCGGGCATAAGGGCGATTGGCGCGAGGGACAAACAGATTGGCAGGCCTACCGCCTCAACGAACCTCTCGTCGCATTCGAGAGTACAAAGCATTCGGGAGCGCTCGGCAATCAATTTTCGTTTGTCAAAGTGAATAATCGCCGCATACGCATGCTGGCGCTCAAGAAAGCGGAGGAGAGCGAGGAAATCGTCGTGCGAGTTGTCGAGGTGGACGGCAGGCCGGCGAGCAACGTTCACCTGGCCTTCGCTTCTCCCATTTTTGCAGCTCGAGAAGTTAATGGACAGGAACAACCGATCGGTCCCGCCAAGATCCAGAACGGTGAATTGCTTGCCTCATTCAGCGCATATCAGCCCCGCAGCTTTGCAATAAAACTCAAAGCGGCGGGGACGAAGGTTGCTGTCCCGCAATTCGCGACAGTGGAACTGCCCTACGATGTTTTCGTCGCCAGCCAGGAAAACAGGCCTGCGAGTGGCTGCTTTGATTGCTCGCTCGATCTCCCGACCGCGACGCAAGGCAAGGCTCTGCCTGCCGAGATGTTGCCTGTCAAAATCGACTATGCTGGCGTCAGCTTTAGGCTGGCTCCGTCGATTGGTAAACTTAACGCGGTCGCGACGGACGGCCAGACGATCCAATTGCCCGCTGGCCAGTTCAACCGCCTGTACCTGCTGGCAGCCGCCGCTAACGGCGATCAGAAAGCCGAATTCAAGGTTGGCGAAAAGTTAGTTAGCTTGAATGTGCAGGACTGGACCGGATTTGTCGGTCAATGGGACGACCGGATCTGGAAGGCCACTGAAGAACCTATCCCAGAGCGCGGCGGCGTTCCGCCTCAAGGAAACCGACCGCAGCTTCGTTTGAATGAATACGGAGAGATGATTGGCATTCGCCCCGGTTACATCAAGCGCGCCGACATCGGATGGTTTGCTTCGCATCGTCATGATTCCGCCGGAAGCAACGAGCCGTACGCCTATTGTTACTTGTTCGCGTACGCCATCGATCTGCCCTCGGGGGCATCAACCCTTACGTTACCTCGAAACCGCAACATTCGTGTCCTTGCGGTAACCGCAGTGAACCAGAGCTCACAAGCCAGGCCAGCACAGCCTCTTTACGATGTGCTGGAACCTGCCGAAAATCGAACACCTGAATGACGGGCGATGTGAGGTGAGCGATGAGAACCTTCTTCTTAGACATTCGCTACGGTCTTCGGGTGTTGGCCAAGAATCCGGGCTTTGCGGCAGTGGCGGTGCTGACGCTGGCATTGGGCATCGGGGTCAACTCGGCCATCTTCAGCCTGGTGGATGCAGTGATCCTGCGTCCCCTGCCTTATCCGGATCCGGAACAGCTGGTGGGCCTGGGACAGTGGCGCAACCAGGAGGGTCAGGGCTACATTCAGACCGGCGTCTCGGCCCCGAACATCGGAGACATCGCCAAGACTGGCATATTCCAGCAAGTCGCCTACTATCGCGGGTCCGGTTTCAACATCACGGAAGGCAACCGTCCGGAGAGTGTGGATGGCATCAAGACTTCAGCCGAGCTGCTGCCAATGTTTGGGATTCCACCGCAGCTAGGGCGGTATCTTGCGCCCGAGGAGATGCAAGCCGGCCACGATCAGGTAGCGATCATCGGCCATAGCCTCTGGCAGATGCGTTACGGTTCCGACCCAGCGATTCTGGGCAAGACCATCGAGCTGGACGAGAGACGCTACACCATTGTGGGGGTGATGCCGGCTTCGTTCCGGTTCACTTGGGACCAGGAAAAGGACGTCTTTGTACCGCTGGTGCTCACGGACGAAGAGCGGAGCGAGGCGGGGCGCGGTACCTCACGCGATTTGCAAACGCAGGCGAGGCTGAAGGGAGGTGTAAGCATTCCGCAAGCGCAAGCCTCCATGAATGCCTTGGCCGACAGCCTGGCGGCGGAGTATCCAGCTGCCAACAAAGGCTGGGGCATCAAGGTAGAGCCTCTGCATGCCGCCTATCATCGCCAAATGCAGACGCCTCTGCTGATTATGTTGGGGGCCGTTTTATTCGTACTGCTCATCGCCTGCGCCAACGTGGCCAATCTGCTGCTGGCGCGCGCCACTGGGCGCAAGCGCGAAGTGGCAATCCGCATCGCCATGGGGGCCACGCGGCGGCGGCTGATGGCGCAGTTACTCACCGAAAGCCTGTTGCTTGCCTTGCTGGGCGGAACGCTGGGGCTCCTGCTGGCCTACGCGGGAGACCGCCTGCTGACGTTCGCAATGACCCGCTACCAATTCAGCCTCCCGAACGCCAGGGTGATCGACGTCGATTGGCGCGTGCTGCTGTTCAGCCTGGCGATCACGATTGCCACGGGGGTGATCTTCGGCCTGGCGCCGTCTTGGGCCACAGCAAACACCGACCTGAACGAGGCCCTGAAGGAAAGCGGGTTGACTACCACGACGGAATCGGGCCGCCGCCGAATGCGCAACGCCCTGGTGGTTTCCGAGATGGCGCTGGCGCTAGTGCTGCTGACCGGCGCGGGTCTGCTGGTGCGTACATTTCTCCGGCTAGTGGACGTCGATCTGGGTATCGACCCGGGGAACGTGGTTACGATGGGACTGCGGTTGCCAAATTACAAGTACGCGTCCACAGTGCAGCAGGCGCTCTTTTACCGGGAGCTGCTGCAGAGAATTGGGAGCACGCCGGGTGTGAAGAGTGCAGGAGCGGAGAGCGGCGGCGCCAACGTTTTCTTCCAGCCGCAAGACCAACCGCCCGCGGCGCCCGGCCAGGAGCCTACGGCAGCATACAAAATCATCACGCCCAACTTTTTCCAGGCGATGGGAACACGGCTGGTGGCGGGCCGCGAGTTTTCGGCGAGCGACGCCGAGGGTGCGACGCCGGTTGCCATTATTAGCGAAACCGTGGCACGCCGTTACTGGCGGCACGCGAATCCGGTGGGCAGCCATCTCACGGTCTTGGCCCGCGTCTACTCGGGCCAGGAGTCAGGCGCAGATCAGCCTCTTGAGATCGTAGGCGTAGTGAAGGACGTGAGAAACGACGACCTTTGGAATCCGGAGCCTGATGTGTACGTGCCGTTCGAGCAGCATCCTGCGCCTTCGGTGTTCCTGGTGGTCCGAACCGCGGTGCCGCCCATGAGCGTGGTGCCGGCCGTGCGCGAAGCGGTGCTGGCTCTCGACAAGGGACAGCCTCTGAACGACATCCGAACCATGAATGAGATTGTCTCGCAAACCTATGGCGCGATCCGCTTTCCGATGACGTTTCTGTGGATTTTCGCTGCGCTAGCTCTGGTACTTTCGGCGGTGGGAATTTTCGGCGTGATGTCATATACGGTAAGCCGGCGCACGCGGGAGATGGCCATCCGCATGGCTCTGGGAGCAAGCCGCCGCGAGGTGCAGTTGATGGTGTTGCGCGAAGGACTTCGCGTGACGGCGCTTGGAGTCGCCATCGGTCTGGGGACGGCGCTTGCTCTAAGCCGCGTCATGGCCGGTTACGTTTATGGAATTACATCTACAGATCCCATCACCCTCGTAGGAGCCTCGCTACTCTTGTTGCTGGTAGCCTTGCTCGCCAGCTATCTTCCGGCTCGGCGGGCGACCAGAGTCAATCCGATGACGGCGCTGAGGTACGAATGACAGTAGTATTCTCCGCGATAAGGGCGGAAATTGAGCCGGTGCTTCGTGGTCACTGGTGACCGCCAAGGGTGACTTCCGGTTCCCTGAGGCTGGTTAGGGACTGCTTCGCCACAGCCCGGCCGGCTCGGCTCCACCTGTTCATCGCAACCGAATCGGTCGCAGCCAGCCCGGTTGCGAACTCCTTCTTTGCTTCCACGATCTCCGGGATGTCCGCATGAGTGCTCTTCCAATTCCGCAGAAACCGTTCGTACGCAAGCTTGGCCTGCTCGACGTTGCTTTTCGCCCGAAGCCCGTCCGAGATGGTACTGCGCCCGCGGATAGTTGGGATTGAGTTGCATAATGCGCGTTGTATTCTTGTCCTACTGCGGCGCCCGCAGCACGGAATCGAAGAGGTCGCCCAGTTGCTGGGCGGTGAATTCGTTGCCTTCCAGATTGACAACAATTTTCCCTTGGCGGTCCAGGATGACGGTATGGAGAGCGTGGGTGATGAGCCCCTCGTCTTGCCAGAAATTCATGCCGAACTCATGACAGACTTTTTGGACCTCGAGGACTGAGCCAGTTAGAAAATACCAGCCTGGAACGCCGGCGGCATTCCAGTTGCGCGCATACTCAACGAGAACCTCGGGCTGATCGTGTACGGGATCAAAGGTGATGTTTAAGAGGATCAAGTCGCGCCCCAGGCGATCGGGGAAACGATTCCGAAGCATGCCGAAATTATTGGAGAGGCGAAAGCAGTAATTGGGAAGCGGACAGTGAGTATACATGAACGTGATGCCGACTACTTGGCCCGTGAATGAAGAAAGGGAGACAGATTGGCCTCTTTGGTCGATAAGGGAGAAATCCGGAACACGCTGGCCGATTTCCAGCTTCTTGCTCGCCCCAGAACCTGGCCCGATGAGACCCTCGACGAGATTCAGTTGGCGAACAGCCATCGGTTCCGAATCGGTGCTCTGGAATTGATGGATACGAATGGCGGCCGCGTAAGCGGAGCCTTTCTCCACGACGAGCGTGAAATCGATCAGAGTGCCCGGTTGCAAGCCATCAAGGTCGTTGGCATTGCGAACCGGAAATTCCATCACCATGGCATCCATGTAGCCGGGAATCTCGCTGCAGGAGACTCGAAGCGTACGATGAGCGCGATCGATCCGCAAAACCACTCCGAAAGCGGGGTGGCGCTCGGCAGCCCAGCTCAGTGGCATACAGCAGCACAAGAAAAGCACTGTTAGTATTCGCATTTTGACCTTAGTCAGGGACATAAGTTCTCCGTGTGCTTGCTACATGTTCCTGCTCCGCATACGAAACGACCGGCGTTCGAGTTTAGTGTAATCCTTGGCGAATTCCTTGACTTCGATAAATTGATTTGTGCCGAGATTCACAAAGTTCTGTTTCGTATTGCTCGCCGGCCACCAAATCTCCAGATCGGTGATTTTCGCGGACTTGCCCAGCCCAATATGTTGCTGAAGCGGCGAAGCGCCAAACGAACCGCCGCTCCCGACGGTTCGATAGATGGAGCGCGGAGGCTTGCCCTCATTCTGAACGGTCAGATGGATGCGTGCTCCGATCGCCGAGCGGTTCGTTCTTACACCGATTAGCTTCACCGTGATCCAGTCGTTATCGTTTCCCGGATTTTGAAAAACGCGAAAGGCGTGCGCGTCACCTGGCGTTGCGCCCCCGATGGAGACGAGGAGATCTTCCTGTCCGCTGTTGTTGAGATCAGCGAAAACCACGCCGTGACCCTTGTGGATCTCGCCGGTGCCCGACGAGGCAGTGATGTCCACGAAGGATTTTCCTTCGTTGTTGCGAAGAAGCATTTTGGGAACGAGAGCGCCGTACTCCGGCCCCCCTGTCGCGAGAAAAATGTCCAGGAAGCCGTCGTTATCAACGTCGCCAAAATTGGCGCCCATGGGCATGTTGATTTTATCGAGCCCAACTTCGGCGGTCACATCCTTGAACGCCCCGTTCTTCATGTTCCGGTAGAGCTTCATCGTCTCGACATTTCGCGGAAAACCAAGATACCTGCGTAACGTTTCGTCGGCGGAAAAGAAATACGAAGTAACAAAAAGATCAGGCCAGCCATCGTTGTCATAGTCAAAAAACCAGGTAGCAAAGCTTTGCGATTGTGGCTGATGCACGCCGGCTTTTTCGGAAACTTCTGTGAACGTGCGGTCGTGATTGTTGTGATAGAGGAAATTGCCGCCGTAAAGATTGGAGACGTAGAAGTCGACGAACCCATCGTTGTCATAATCGGCGGCGGCAACGCCCTTGGTGAAGGCGATCTTGTCCACGCCGGCGGAGTGAGAAATGTCTACAAAGGTGCCGTCACCCTTGTTGCGAAAAAGCTGGGCAGGGCCGTTTTCGTTGCCCACGAACAAGTCGAGGAGGCCGTCGTTATCGATGTCGGCCCAGACAGCGGTTTGCGTGCGCGTCGCGGGTTCGGCAAGGCCCGCCTCGCGCGTTACATCGGTGAACGTGCCGTCGCAATTGTTTCGCAACAAGGATTTTCGCATGGGAAATTCCCATGCGCCGCGCAACACCAGAATATCCGTGCAGCCGTCGTTGTTGTAGTCGGCTTGAATCATGTTGAGGCCGCCTAGCTGGGCGGAAAGACCTGCCTGCGGCGCTCGGTCGGTAAACGTTCCGTCGGCATTGTTGTGGAAGAAATGCATTGGGGCGCACACATCGTAACTCGAGACGGCCAAGTCCAACAGGCCGTTGTTTTCGAAATCGTCGGCGATCACGCCATTCGCCATGGACACAAAATTCAAACCCGTTGCTGACGCTACGTCGACGAACCTGCCAATGTCTTGTCTTGATTCGAACGCCGATGGGGAAATCACATATTGCGGAGGAACTCCGGAGGGGTATTTTCCGATGGTCATGTAAGCAAGATTGAGAAGCCATTTCACCTGCACCTGATCGGGCCTTTCTGGTTTTATCGCCAGATATTTCAGAAAATACTGAATGGACTTCTCGGAATCGTCCGTTACCGGATAAGGCTTGGCGAAGCGCGGCGGGAAGAGACACCAGTCTCCCGGATGGCGATAAACATCGTTTTTCATTTCTGATTTGTGGAGATAAGCGACGCCGAGCACTTCCGTCAGCGGCGGGATCCCCGCTGGAATTTCAGCAGCGGCAATTTTGTAGGCCGCCTCCCAGTGCTCGACAGCCTGGTCCATGTTTCCCTGGTAGGCCTGAAGCTGCGCCAGAGCGTAGTGTGACTGGATTACGTCAAAGGGCTTCATGGCTTCCAATCGCGGTTTGTTCGCAGGCTCCAACAGCTCTTGCAGACGCGCCACTCCCGCGGCGAGCGAACGTTTTCGGATATCGCAGATGACCTGCAGGTCTTGGTCCCAATTCGGAGGCTTGGGGAATTTCTGGAAAAGCATGTCAGCGAGAACCTGGCCAGCCACATCGGCTGGATAGCGCACGGCTCCTTGACCCGCGAGAGGAAGATCGCGGGCCTGTCCCGGCCCCATCCCCTGCGCAACGCTGGGCTGATTCTCGGGGAGGAGCTTGAGAATGACGTAACCGGAAGGCACTGCGATTGCGCCCGTGGTCTGCCCAGGACGGATACCTTTCAGAGCCTCTCGCAGCTCAAGACGGAGGGTTGAGGGATTAACAATTCCGATGAAGCCGCCTTGCTGTCCGCTTGGATCGATCGATTCGGATTTGGCGATCCCAGCAAAATCCTCGCCCTTATTGAGGCGGTCCAAGATTTGCTGCGCTTTGCCCGGAGCATCCACAACGATTACCTGCAGATTGAGCATGGCGGGGGAACTGTCCTGAGGGGGAAGCGCAGAAGAAGCGGCAAAAACGAGGCCAAGTCCCAGCGCGGCTGAAAGACAAAATACGAAACCTTTAAAGTTTGATCCACCCAAAATCATCGCTAAACCAGAAGGATGCTCAAAGCAGACAGCGAATAGCGCGAATGGATTCTAGCACGGGCCGTGAAGAGACAGCGACGCAGTCTGCATTTCGCAGGCGACCAGCTTATCCTTCGTTCACCGTCATCCTCGGAATCCCGCTTTTGCTAACTTCGTCAATCCTTGGCCGCCTGCGCAGGAAAGCGAACCCGAATGGTCTTGATCTCGTAAGGCTTCGTGTGAACCGTTGTGCTGCCATCTTGTAAGGAAAGCTCCGCAGTAGGTCTCTCCATGAGATCGGTCTCGGATGCATTCAGCGCACCGGCCGGAAGACGCAGCTTCACGTCCGCCTCTTTTCCAGCCCATTCGTAGAACCTGAGAATGAGCGCGTCTTCTTCCTCCGCTTTTTTCGCCGCCGTCAGGACCACGTTGTCAGACTGAATTTGTAAAAAAGAAAAGTCGTCTTTGAGTTCTCCGTCGTGTTTCTCAAGTTGTTTCACCAGTAGTGGATAGTTGAGTTCGTACCCTCGCCGGACTGTCAGCGCCTCACGCCAAGTCCCACCGTGCGGGTAAAGAGAATAGGTGAATTCGTGTCGGCCTTCGTCTGCGTGAGGATCCGGCCATTCGGGAGAGCGCAAAAGTGACAGCCGCAAAACATTTCCTTTTGCATCGTAACCATACTTGCAATCGTTCAACAGGCTGACACCATGAGTGGAGTCTGAGAGATCTGCCCACTGCAACGCGGGGACTTCGAATTTCCCCTTTTCTGCCGGAGTATTCCGCGTTGTCGGCCGTTCGATCGACCCGTAGGGAATCTCGAACGTGGCTTTGTCATTGTGCGCGCTGGAGGGGACCGCGACCTTCAGGAGAATGTGTTTCTCATGCCAGTCGGCGATCATATTCACGTCGACGCGTGCCGAACCAGCAGTCAGCGCAATGTCACGCAGGAAGGTGGAATTCTGAAAATGATTTTTCACGCGGAGGATGGAGCGCAGCGGGCCATTCTCAATAAGTTTGACTTCGTCAGCATGGTCGAGATCCCAATGTTCTTTTTCGAAGTCCGCGTCGATATTCCAAGCATCCCACTGTTTGGGCTTGTCCCGAAATGTCTGCAGGAGATTGCCACATACGGATTGGGTAGGGCCGCCGGTATCGGTTTCTGACGCTGCCAGGGCCTCGGTTTTGCTGCGTTTGTCGAAGAGACTGGTCATGCATCCTGTCTGCTGGTCCACTTTTAGCCGCACCAAATCATTTTCGAGTGAGCTCTCGGAGGCCTGGACGTCGGATAGCCCCGCTGGGGGTTTTGCAGCCCCGCGAACGTAGTAGGTGCGATAACCGAAACCGGGAATACTCACTTTGACCAAGAGCCGGACGCGGTGCGTGCCGTGATCCACCTTCAACATCTGGGACGGCACGGGCTTTCCGGCAGCATCGACAACTTCAACCGTTGCCGCATCTGCTGGCAACTGAACGTCGGCTTCCACAACTTCATTGCGCGGCCAAGACAACGAGTTAAACACGGCCACGGGAACGCCCGGCCCCGTCGTTTTGATGTGTGCCGCGATTTCACTGAGTGAACCGTCGAGAATGGCGCGCCCTGCGCGGCTGACGTCTTCCAGGTTGCGTTTGGCGTCCAGATAATTTACCGCGATTCCCGAGCCCGGCATGATGTCGTGGAAATCATCGAAAAGCAAATCTTTCCAAGCGCGATCGAAATCCGCTGAAGGATAGGCACGACCGTAGAGCGTCGCAAGCGCAGAGAATTTCTCGGCGTTCAGCAACAGTTCTTCTGTCGTTCGGATGCGCTTCTTGGTTTCCGCCTGGGAAGTCTGCACGCCGGTGATATTCGAAATAAAGTTCATCGCGCCACGTCGGCACCGTCATGGAAGGAAGTTTCTTCTCCAGGTCGTCGAAGAAAGACTTCGCGGTGCTGAAGCGCAGAGTGGGATAAACCACATCTGGTTTCATCCACCGCGTCGCGTTGTCCAGCATGGTTCGCGTCGGCCCGCCCCCATGATCGCCGACACCGTAAAGATGCAGCATGTCCGATTGTTGCTTAGCGTCCGTCCCGTACAGAGAGGGCACCCAGATAGAAAGGTCTTTGGCCATCTGTTCTGGTTCGATCCCACTGGCGTAATCATGCGGAAAGTAGGTCAAAATGCGGCTGCCGTCGGGCGATTCCCACCAAAAAAGTTTGTACGGAAACGTGGTGAATTCGTGCGCCCACATCAGTTTTTGCGTCACGAAATAATTCATGCCGGACTTCTTGTAGATTTGCGGAAGCTGCCAGTTGTAGCCGAACGAATCCGGATTCCATCCGATCTTCACGTCGATGCCGAATTTATTCTGAAAATAGTGCTTCCCCACGAGGATCTGCCGGACCAGGGATTCCCCCCCTGGCATGTTGAGGTCCGGTTCGACCCACATTCCGCCAATGACTTCCCAGCGGCCTTCGCGCACGCGCTGCTCAATTTCCTTGAAGAGATCGGGATATTTTTCTTCCATCCACACATAGGTGCGCGCGGAAGACATGGTGAACTTGAAGTCCGGGTATTCCTGCATCAGGTCGAGAGCGCTTCGAAACGTATTGCGCACAACCTCTACTGTTTCCGTCCATGGCCACAGCCACGCCATGTCAATGTGAGAGTTGCCGGCCGCACGAATTGTGAATTGCTTCAGCCACGGATCCAGCACCTTGAGTTTTGCTTGCGCTTGACGCAAGGACTCGTCGAACGCTCCCTGATCTCCACGGTCCAGCGCCGCGAAGTTAATTGCTTTTACGCACGAATCGATTTGAGCTTCGCGCTCGGCCTTGCCATCGGGGAATGCGGCCGCTATGGGCCGCGCGGAAAGAATCTCTTCGCGCAGGATCCTCGGATCTGGGCGGTTGGCCGGAGCCTCCAAGTTTAGTTGGCTGCGGTAAATCTGCGTGCCACCCTGGCCTGCGTTTACGCGCACGGCAATCAGGAACTTCTGGCCGGGTTGCACGTTCTCCGTCAGCAGAATGGCCTGCTGCGTGTCCTCGTCGCCTCGTTCGACCAACGACCCATTGGAAAACACCGTGATGGTGATCGAATCATTGCTGGTCAGAAGCAGTTCCAGTTTCACGCGCGACCCTCGAACCGCATATCCGTTAACCTTTTCCGGGATTTCAATCGAGCCGCGAAACACCCGCGCACCGGTTTTCCATTCTTCGCGAATTTTCATGGTGGACCAATCAGCGTCACTAAGTGAAGGGTCTTCCGGGTGCGCCATGTCGGCGTGGTAGCGCCACTCCGGGAGCTGCAGTGTCTGTATCGACTCAAGCCGGTCGAGAATTGGTTTGTAGGGCTCCGGCGGCTCCTTGGACTGGGCGAAGCTGTTTCCTGCCGATAGAAGAAAGGCGAAAAGTGTTGCTGCGAAGAACTTCTTCATGTTGTCCCCACTTGCCCCAGCGGCTTTTCTTGGCCAAACACGATTCAGATACGTAACATTCCTGGGCCAAAGCTCAATCTTCACAAATAAGGCCAGCAAAACAGGGTGATTCGCGAGAATCCGGTGCGAGCTTGGATCGGTCCCTACATCCACGCCGCCCGACGTGACTGGACACACTAAAGCTTATGCGCCCGAATTGCACTCTCCCCGAGAGGCTAGAAGGGTGTCAACCCACCTCGATGTCATTTCGACATTCCCATGTAAGCCATTCATGCGCCAAGAGATATCTACTATCATTCCCCATGTCATCTCTTGGAGATTGGGCCTCGCGGCCACGTGCGTGCATTCATGCTGTAGTATGAAACCGTATGCGCGCCTTGCCGGGACTCCTACTGCTCGCACTTCTCACGGCCTCAGGACCATCTCCTCAAGGCCCAAAGTTAGGGGAGCCCGCAAAGCCATTCCCTGGCAAATTTGTAGATGTCAGTTCCGAGGTTGGCTTGCACTTCCAGTACGCTTCTTCTCACACCCTGAAGCATTATCTGCCCGAAACGATGGGAGCGGGCGTCGCTCTCTTCGACTATGACAACGATGGTCGCCTCGACATATTTCTTGTAAATGGTGCGCCTCTCGCTGATCCCACACCCAAGGGAAGCGTCCCGCAGAAATCAGGGCCCCAATACTGGAATCGCCTATTCCATCAGAAGCAGGACGGTACGTTTGAAGATGTCACCGAGAAGGCCGGCCTCCAGGGCTCCGGTTATGGGATGGGAGTCGCCGTGGGTGACTATGACAACGACGGCTTCGAGGATTTGTACGTGACCGCCTACGGCGGCAATAAGCTCTACCACAACAATGGCGACGGTACCTTTTCCGACGTGACCGAGAAGGCCGGCGTCGCAGGCAGCGGCTGGTCCACCAGCGCTGCCTGGGTGGATTTGGATAATGATGGCCTCCTCGACCTCGTTGTTCTTCGCTATGTCCAGTGGGACTTCGATGACATCTGGTGCGGAGAGCACAAAGAAGGCTACCGCTCCTATTGCCATCCCGACTATTTCCAGCCCATCACGCCGCTGGTCTATCACAATGACGGCAACGGCCACTTCACAGAAGTCTCGCAGAAAATCGGCCTTTCGAAACCTGGAAAAGGCCTTGGCATCGCCATCGCCGATTACGATCGTGACGGCCACATTGACGTCTTCGTCGCCAATGACTCGATGGTTGAATTTCTCTATCACAACAAAGGGGACGGAACGTTTGAGGAGGTCGGCCTCCTCTCTCAGGTCGCCGTCGACAGTGACGGCCGCACATATGCGGGAATGGGCGTCGATTTTGCCGATTACAACAACGATGGCTGGCCGGACCTAGTGATCACGGATCTCGCCAATCAGCGGTACGCTCTTTACCAGAACAACGGCGATTCCACATTTAACTACGCTAGCTTCACCACAGGCCTCGCGCGCTCCACGATGCTGCACTCTGGCTGGGGCGTTCGTTTCCTGGATTACGACAACGACGGCTGGAAGGATCTGCTAGTCGCCCAGGGCCACGATCTCGATACCGTCGAACTCAACTATCCCAATCTTCACTATCATGAACCCATGCTGCTTCTGCGCAACACCGGGAAAGAGTTCGTCGATGTCTCCGCGGACTCGGGCGCAATCTTTCATCAGTCCTGGCTCGGCCGCGGCCTGGCCATCGGCGACATTGACAACGACGGCCGCCTCGACGCCGTCGTAACCACCAACGACGGTCCCGTCTACATCCTCCACAATGAGACGCCCACGCAAAATCACTGGCTCACATTGAAGCTCGTCGGCCACAAAAGCAATCGCGACGCCATCGGCGCGGCAGTCAAACTCGTCACCGCAAAAGGTCCGCAGTTCGCCACCGTCTCCACCGCCGGCAGTTACTTGTCCTCCGGCGACAAGCGCGTCCATTTCGGCCTGGGCACCGAATCCGTCGCCCAAACCATCGAGATCCGTTGGCCCAGCGGCATTCTTCAAACGCTGAAAAACATTCGCAGCGATCAAATGCTGCAAGTGGACGAGCCACTCCCGGGTGCGTCCAGCAAATGAATCTGCGCGCGCTGCATTATCGCTACTCGCTCCTCGTTCTGCTCCTTGTCTCTCCGATCGCTATTCTCGTCTCATCGCGCCTCGCTCATAGCCAGCAACAAACTTCGCCCCCCGCTCCAAAGCCCCAATCTCCCGCTCCGGTTAGCCCGTCCGGCATGGCCACCGGCGGCGCTCATGCCCCCATCAAAGATGCACTTTCCCGCCCCATTACCGCTGGCGGCTTCGTCGATGGTGCTCCGGTCGTTTTTCTCGACATCACCAAACAATCGGGCCTCGACATATTTCACCATCGCTCCGGTACGCCCGAAAAATCCACCATCATCGACGCCCCGGGCTCCGGTGTCGCTCTCCTCGATTACGACAACGACGGCTGGCTCGACATATATCTCCTCAACGGTTCCACGGTTGCCGCCACAAAAGGCAAGGAACCTCCACCCCGCGCCATGCTCTTCCACAACAACCACGACGGCACTTTTACCGACGTCACCGACAAGGCCGGCGTCGCCAATGAGCGCTGGGGCTTCGGCGTCGCCGTCGGCGACTACGACAACGATGGCTGGCCGGACATCTACGTTGCCAACTACGGCAAGAATCGCCTCTATCACAATAATCACGACGGCACATTCACCGACGTCGCCGAAAAGGCAGGCGTCACTCTCGGCGGATGGTCCACCGGCCCCACCTGGGGCGATTACGACCACGACGGCCTGCTTGATCTTTTCGTTCCCGGCTACGTCAATTACAACCTAGATCGCCCCGTCTTCGCCGGGAAAAATGGCGTCCCCGAAGGCGCTTGCCAATATCGTGGCGTCTCGGTTTTTTGCGGCCCCATGGGACTGATCGGCGAAGGCGATCATCTCTTGCACAACAATGGCGACGGCACTTTTACCGACGTGAGTCTCAAAGCCGGCGTCGCCGACCGCGAAGGCCGCTTCGGCTTCGCTTCTGTTTTCGCCGACCTCGACGACGATGGCTGGCTCGACCTCGTCGTCGCCAACGATTCCACACCCAACTACCTCTATCGCAACCGTCGCGACGGCACCTTTGAAGATGTGAGCTATGAGAGTGGATTCGCCGTCAACGAAGAAGGCCGCGCCCAAGCTTCCATGGGCATCGCTCTCGGTGATTACAATCGCGACGGCAAGCTCGACCTTTTCATCACCACGTTTTCAGACGATTACAAAACGCTTTATCGCAACGACGGCGGCGCCAATTTCACCGACGTTTCCTTCCGCGCCGGCCTCGGTAACTCCACAATTCCGTTTCTTGCCTGGGGCACTGGCTTTCTCGACTTTGACAACGATGGCCTTCTTGACATCTTCATCGCCAATGGCCACGTCTACCCCATCGCCGACCGTACCGAGTGGGGCACCACTTGGGCCGAGCGGCCGCAGCTTTTCCGCAATATCGACGGGACAAAATTCCAGGAAGTTCCGCCCGCCACTGGAAGCGGCCTTGCCGCCGTCATTCCGGCTCGCGGCGCCGCTTTCGGCGATCTCTTCAACGACGGCCACATCGACGTTGTCCTCAACAATATGGACTCGCCTCCTACCCTGCTTCGGAACGTGGTCAAGAACGCCAACCACTGGCTGACCTTGAAACTCATCGGCGGTCCCAAGAGCCCTCGCGATGCCATCGGCGCCAAAGTGTTTCTGACCACCGGAGGAATCCGCCAGCGTGCTGACGTTTTCAGCGGTGGCAGCTATGCCTCCAGCTCTGATCCTCGCCTGCATTTCGGCTTGGGCTCGGCTACTAAAATCGAGAAGTTGGAAATCCATTGGCCGGACGGAGTTGTGGAGCAGCTTCCCGTGCCTGCTGTCGACCGCATCATCACCATCACCGAGGGCAAGGGGATTCAGCCCTGATCTAGCTTGGCGTCGTAGTGGCGGGCTTGCCCATTAGACGTCTGCAGGGGTTGTTTCACGCCGTTTTGTTGACTATTGCGTTCCTGAAGGGTTTGCGGATTGCGTTTGCTGCAGCGCGGCGCAGCGGTCGAATGCGGCCTTGGCTTCTTTGACCATTCCTTCTTGCCGATAGACCTGGCCCAGCATGCAGTGCAACGAAGCCGTTTCCGGCGCGAGCGCAACGGCTTGTTCCAGTTCTGCCTGGGCTTCGGGGAGCCGATGTAGCAGTGAGTAGGCTTTTCCTAATGTCTCATGCGCTTTGGATACCCTCGGGAAAATGGCGATAGACTGGGAGAGATAGGGCACTGCTTTTTCCGGTTCATTTTGGTTCAGGTAAAGGTGCGCGAGCTCAATGAACGGCTCAGGGTCTTTGTCCGGGCTTTCGACTTCCCAGGCAATGGCGTTCTTGAAGGCTTGGATGGCCTGGTCCGGCTGGCCGAGGGCCTCGTAAGATAATCCCACGTTGTTTTCCGCCTGGATGTTCCTCGGCTCCAGTCTTAAGCACCGCGCAAAGTCTTCAATCGCCTCCCGAAACTGGCTCTCGCTGTATTTTGTGCGCCCCAAGTAGTACCAGGCCTGTGCGTCGCGAGGATCCCATTGGAGTGACCGCGTGAGCCAATGGTCGGCGTCCAGGTAATCCTTGAGCAGAATATAGTCGAGGCCCACGATTTTCAGGTCAAACGCGTTCGGGACGTGATACTTGGCTCCGGCTGTAAACTCCGCAAGCGATTCCTTAACCTTCGCATCGCGATACGTAACCAGCGAGCCGCTCAAATCTCTGCTGTTGTAACGCAAGGCTTCGCTGTCTTTTTCCCCTGCTTCCAGCCATTTTGCCTGGACCTCCCTGAACAAGATGAAACCAAGCAAGAAATGCGCATCCGCGGAGTCCACGTGCTCCTGCAAGTAGTTTCTTATGGCTGCTTCGGCCTCGCTCAGCATTCCTCGTTGCAAGAGCAATCTCGCTGGGACGAGCGCGGGGTCTGGCGTGGGAGATTCGCCAGGCTTGACTGCATTTTCGGGAACGGCTGGACCGGCGTTCGATTGAGCCGCGCTAGCCGGCTTCGTAGAAGAAGGGCTCTGCTGCGCACTGCCCGGAGAACTTTGCGCGCTTGCAGTTGGACCATACAGGAGGCAAAGGAGACACAGGAGGCAGGGGAAGCAAAGAGAAGCACGAATCCCGGAGGCACGGCCCTGCCCACCGTGAGAGGCCGGGAATGAAAGAGTGCGCGCAGGAAGGCTGCCGCGATTTACCACAAGGAGCGCAGAGGACACCGAAAATTCCCTCTCTGCAATTATAGGGCGGTTGCTGCTCAGCCCTCAAAAAGAAAACAGTGCGTGCCTGCCTTGTGGCTGGCCCGGGATCACAAATCAGGGCCGGACTGATCGACCATTTCCTGCGGCCTGAAACCCAGGCGCACCGTCTGGTCCGCAATCTTGCAGGAAAATTGCACTTCTTTCTCGTCGCTTGAGATTGTGGGAGCGCCTGAAAAATTGGTCTTGGGAAAGAAAAAGATGGCGTCCTGAATCGATCCCTTGGCATTTTTCTCGTAGAGAACATGAGTGGGCGAAATCTTGTCCTTACTCTTTTTCGTCTGAAGAAACGCATTGTCCTGGAAAAACTTTTCGTCATGCTGAGTGAAAGGGGTCATATCCTGCATTCGCAAAATAAGCTGATACTCGGTCTGAGGCTCAGCGACGTATTTGTCAACGTCCACCTGCTGGCCGTGAAGAACCGCTTCGCGGGCAGTGGCGGCACGCATCACACGCGAAGATTGCCAGAAAACCTGAACATTCAGTTCTCGCAAGGACTCCTCGCCGGCGCGCACGGTACCCTGGCTCGTGTTCGGGGCGGGCATGGTTCTGACGCCGCCGGCGATCTGGGGATCCGGCGCAACGTCTTTTTCTGCAACGGGAAGCCAAGTGCGCTGGATAGGGGTTACGCGCACCCATGGCGAATCACTGAGGATAGCTTGCAGGTCCTTCTCATCCCATTGCTGATACGTTTTGGCCTTCCAGGGCTTGTCCGCAGCGTAAAGGAGACCGGCCCCAAGAAGTAAAGTGAGGAGCAAACCAAATTGTTTTGAGAAAGTCTTCGGACGGAGAAATAAGTCAGTTTTGGCGTTCATGGGACCCTCCATAAAACAACAGCCGGGACCCGAAGGCCCCGGCTTTGGGGTGTCGGCGCTGCGGTAAGCAGCGCCGGAAAAAGGAATCCGAAGGTTATGAGCCTTCGGCCTCGGCTCGATTAGAAGTATAACCTGAATTCGGCTTGCCCCGTCCTGGGCTGATTGCCCTGGCAAGGAGTTGTTGGAGAGTTGAAGGCTTTTCCGAAATTCGGGTCCGAAAAGTTGCCATGCCAACAATTAAGGCCGTTACTGTTCGAGGGACCGTTGTTTAGTAACATGCGATTGAGCACGTTGAAGAATTGGATGGTCAACTCGCCGCTGAACCGCTCGCCAAAGAAAAACTTCTTTCCGAGTGTGGCGTCCTCATCGAGGTACGGTGGCGCCCGAAGAGCGTTGTACAGCGGCGCCCCGTTACCAATCGTCCAAGCTCCCGGAAAGGAAAACGCCCCGGTATTGATGACCGGCAGACCTTTGTAGTAGTTGTTCCAGTTGATGCCGAAGCTTTGTCCGGACACACGGTTCGGCCGGTTGCCCGTAAAAAGGTTGCCAATTAGCGGGTCGCAGTCGAACTGGTTGGCACAAGCGTTAGTCCCGAGGGGTGTCCCGCTTTCGTAGTAATTAGCCATGGAAATCTTCCAGCCACCGATCAGGTTCTTCCTGACCGTGCCACCCTGGTTCAAGAATTTCTTCCCGGGGCCAATGGGCAGTTCATAGACACCCGCCATGGTGAGCACGTGAGTCTGATCATTGTTGCCGACGGACCACTCAGCCCGCGGGTTTTGGGGATTCAGACCGCGGAAGTTGAAAGTCGAGAAACCGCTGTCTGTATTGGTCAGATACCTAGAAAGAGTGTAAGACACCAAGTAGGTCAAGCCGCCCCCGGAACGCTTCTGCAGACTTACCTGTAAGGCATTGTATTTGTCCGCCCCCGACGTATCGAAGTTGTTGGTGACAAAAGGCATGTGCGGATAAGGAAGCTGCGTCACGAAAAGAGGAGCCAATGTGCCTTGTTCTTTACAGAAATTGGTATAGGGAACGTAGTAGGTTACGGCCGTCGCATTCCCCCCGCAGGTCCCTGGGGCGTACGTGAACGGGCCGAAGCCATTTGCTTGAAGAAAGCCTTGCGCAGACCCTGGGGCGGGGCAAGGCCCTGTTGGGTTGCCTTTTGAATCCAAAGTCTGAGCTGTGCATGTCCATGCATCGGCGAGGATGCATTGATTGGTGTTTGTGACGGTGGGACCTTGCGGGCAGGTCGATTGCACGAAGCTATATGGCAGCGACTGAACTGCCGATTCCAGCGTAGCCGGCAAATGGACGTCATGGGTGTGCACGCCGGAAACGGAAAGGAACATGTTCCAGGGCAGCTCCCGCTGGATCCCTAAGACAAATTGTTCGTCATAGGCTTGGTTGACTTGCCTGGGCAACTCATGAACCTGTGGCCCGTTTGGCCCTGTAATAGACGTACCGTTGAAGAAAGTGGGACTGAAACCAAGCGCTGGCAGCGGGGGCAGCTGATTGGTATCCCATTGACCAAAGCCGGGAATCTGCGGTCCTGGGGAGCCAATTGAGACCACACCATTCAGGTTGTTTCCGTAGTTGACGGCAACCTTGTTGACGCCGTATTCGAAAGCACCCGTGTCCAGCCAGTACCAAGAGGCGCCACCCAGCACCACGGTCTTGGGATTCAACTGATATGTAAACCCGAGGCGGGGGCTAAAATGGTGCCAGTCCATTTTCATGGTACTGAAGCCACCGCATGCTGCGCACGTCCCCAACTCTGCCATGGCACCCAGAAGCGGCTTACCGGTTGAAGGGTTGATCTCGGCGGCGTTGACCGCGTTAGGGTCAAAGTAGGTAAGCTGGTTCGTCTTGGAATCGTTCGTAAAGGGAAATGCGAGATCCCAGCGGATGCCCCAGTTGACCTTCAGCTTGGGCATAATCTGCATATCGTCCTGGAAATAGGGTGCGACGTAAGTGTTCCTGAGGTTGGTGTTGCCCGCACCACCTCTACTGCCCCCAGTGACGTCGCCCAGCAAGAAGCTCGCGAAGCCATTTCCCGTGTTTGTGCCAGGTGCACTAACGCAACCCGGTGCGCCCGCGCAGATCAGGGTTTGCTCGTTCGGGTCTGCCGTGATGTCCGAGGTAAAACTCAGTAGTCCCGAACAACCGGACTGGGATGTGGAACCACCGCATTCGAAATCATCCTGGTGCGTCTTTCGGATGTCCACACCAATATTCATGGTGTGGCGGCCCTTTATGTAGAGCAAGTTAGCCAGGTACGACCATCCCCATTTGTGATTGATGGTTGATGAAAGGCCGTTCCCGGGTCCCCAGTTTCCCGGCTCCCATGGGCCGCCGCCAAAGTCGATGCTCGGAAAAGTGAGGGGCTGCGCTAATCCCGAAGGCGGAACGGGGGCGATAGGGCTTGAGAGCAGGTGCGGGGGCAAAAAGTCATTGCCCTGATAGACATACAGAAAACCACCGGTTACGACCATGCGGGAACTAATGGCGTTGGAGTAGGTGATATCCAAGCCCCGGGCTAAGACGGTCGTAATGTTTAGGTTGCTAAGGGGGCTATTCACCCAATCGCCGTTACTGGGGGACGGGTACTTCTGACGCCAAAACAGGCCGTGGACATTCTGCTTCGATGTCAAGTTATGGTCAATGTTGACGCTGAAGCTTTTTTCAAGATTTAGAGAGGTGGTGGTAGGGGTATAGTTACTGACCTCCGAGTTCGGGTTGCTCGGATTGGGAAGCGGGAACTGCTTTAGCAGGCCTGCCGAAACCGTACTGAAGCAACTGCTCGGGATCTTGTTGCCGGGGAACGGTTGTCCAGCCGCGGCTTGGGGCGTAGCGAATCCGGGGATGGTACAACCGGACGGAATGAGCGACGCATTGGAAGCCCAGGAGGTGGGAACGTAGATGGGGATGGGCTTGCCGGTACTGGGGTTGACCAAGGCGCTGAAATCGCCCCCGACTTCCGCCTGCGTAGGAAGCGTAACGACGTTGGGCACGAAGGATTGCCTGAAGCGGTCAAAGCTAAAGAACCAGAAGGTTTTATTGCGTCCATCATAAACTTTGGGTATCCACACCGGTCCGCCAAGAGAGACGCCCAAGTTACTCTCTATGTTGGTATTGGGCTGATCAATCTTTCCAATATTGTTGGGATTTATATCGTTGAATGCGCCAGGAGCAGCAAGGTATCTATCGTCCCTATAAAGGAAAAAGGCGTCGCCGTGAATTACGTTGGATCCGGATTTCGTGTGATACTGCTCCACCCCCTGGCCTAATCCATACTGCGCCGAAAACGTGCCCGTGAGAATGTCCGCGTCCTTGATCGAGTCATAAGGCGGTTGATTCCATTGTGTGAAGCCGGCCGTCTCTGCAAAGGCTTCGGGCACGCCATTGAACATGATTTCGGTCTGTTGGTCCACACCGCCGTTAATCCGATGGCTGAATCCGTTGCCCGTGACGCCAGGAGTCAGAAAGATAAAATTGTCAATCTGACGGACCTGCCCTGAAATCAACTGCGGCAAGTCTTGCGTAAGCGTCTCGTTGATTGTTGTACCGATCTCCGGTTGCTCCGTTTGCAAAGAAACCGCTGCAGCTATAACCTCTACTGTCTCCGTAACTGTGCCAGGCTCCAAAGTGGCGTCCGCAGTGGATGTCGCCCCGCCCACAACGCTAACGTTTTTGTTAACGACCGATTTGAACCCAGTTTTTTCGACCTTAACGTTATATGTGCCGGGGATCAGGTCGATGACCAGATAGGTTCCGGCGGACGTAGTATCGGTCGTCTGGGACACGTTGGTATCGACGTTCGTTACCGTCACCTTCGCGTCCGGAACTCCCGCACCGCTTTGGTCAGTTACCGTGCCGTTGATTCTGCTAACCGCTTGCGCACGCACTTCGCGCGGGCAAAGGAGAACGGCCAAGCAAATGGCCAGCCCAGCGACCAAGCCGTGGCGAACTGCCATCCGGTTGCACACACCACTGCACAACCTCATAATCGCTTTCATGTTTTTCCTCCCTGCGAGAGTTTCCAACGGTCCACCCATGAAATTACGGACAACCGCGCGTACACTACCCCTTTTTGCGCGCGAAGCTAATGCAAAAGCACTAGAGCTGTCAAGCACCCTTCATGTGACCTAAATAATCCCCTCTAAGCAGTTGAGTCCATGCGGTTTACTGGAGAATGTTCTCTGGGCGCAGAATTTGCATAACCCTGCATTGCAGTTTGCTCGGAAGGGTGCTATGTAAGCCGTGCCTGTGACACGATGTGGGTAGATGACCCCAACAATCTCAAAAGAAGACGCTTGGGTTGGACAATACCTGGGTTTGGGCATCGCCATCGGATTGGATATCGTCCGCGGAATGACTACTGGAAAAGTTGTTAGGTACCCTGCGAAGCGTCCGTTATGGCTTCGTTGCTCCGCGTGGCGCATTATCGTGCAGCGGTTCATCCACCTGCAAAATCTGATCGGTTCGCACGGCATCTAAGACTTGCACAATCCCGCTCGGCCAGCGGATCTCCACTCGCTTGGCCACGGCCTCTGCTCCCAGGCCAAAGTGTACCCGCTTATCACTCGAAGACAGATAGCTACCTGCTGTGGTCACAGTCTGAAGCTGCATGACCTTTGAAGTGGTCACTTTCACTTCGGCGCCGATCCCGTCGCGGTTGCTGCGATGGCCTACCAGTTTCAAAATCAGCCAGTGGTTTCGTGTAGGCGTCTCATTTCGTAGAATGTGCGCCGCTCCGTCATTCGTGGTGATCACTGCATCCAGGCGGCCATCGTTGTCAATGTCGCCGACGGCCATTCCTCGCCCCACCCAAGGCTCCTTGAAAACGCTGCCCGCGGCTGCGGAAATATCCGTAAATTTTCCTCCTGTGTTGCGAATCAGAACGGGCGGCTCACGGTAACGCAAATTGGGAGTGGTCAGCTCCACGTTGTCCATATCGTGTCCCTGGGCGATCAGTAGGTCCTTCCACCCATCGTTATCGAAATCCATGAAACGAAAACCCCACCCGGAGTGGGGCCGGGTGATGTCCGCAAGTCCGCTGGTGTAGGTCGCGTAGGTGAAGCTGCCATCGCCGTTATTCTTGTATAGCGCGTAGGCCTGGTTGCCAAGGTCGGTGATAAGCAAATCGGGCAGACCGTCATTGTCGTAATCGGCAAAGTCCACGCCCATGCCGGCGTATGTCCCGCCGTCGCTATCCACAGCCACTCCCGCCATCAAGCCCACTTCTTCAAATGTGCCATCACCCTTGTTGCGATAGAGGAATTCAAACATGGAGTCATTGGCGACGCAAATATCCAGGCGGCCGTCGCGGTCATAATCGGCAAACGCGATTCCCAAGCCTTTCCCGGCCTTGGAGATACCGATCTTCTTGGAGACCTCCGTAAAGTGGCCGTCACCGTCGTTGTGATACACCAATGGAGTAGCTGGCCGGAAAAGGTTGGGATTGCAATACGACCGGTATCCTTCTTTGGGCAGGCCGCACAAGACATCGTCAAAATCCCATTCCATGTAGCGCAAGACAATCAAATCGAGCAACCCGTCATTATCCAGGTCCACCCATGCCGCGCTGGTAGACCATCCGCTGCCGCTGAGCCCGGCTTTTGCCGTGACGTCCGTGAACGTGCCGTCGCCATTGTTGTGATAGAGCCTGTTTCCGCCATACGCCGTCACAAACAAGTCGGCATTTCCATCGTTATCGTAGTCGCCTACCGCCACCCCCATGCCATAGCCCCATCCTTGCAAACCGGCCCCTTCCGTGACGTCCTCGAACGTTCCGTCGCGCTTCTGGTGATACAAGCGATTCCAATATTGCGGGCCGGTCTTCTGCGGGATACTTCCTTTGGGGGTAGGGTTGCTAAGCGGCGCGCCATTCACAAGAAAGAGATCCAGGCGGCCGTCATTGTCGTAGTCAAAGAGCGCAGCCCCGCCGCCCATCGTTTCAATCAAGTATTTTTTCGGAGTGTGAGACGCTAGGTTGCGAAAATCCAAACCCAGCGCCGCAGTGACGTCAGTAAACTTCGCTCTCGTCGCTTCTGCCGCGCCAAAGGATTTGGCCCCGGTCTCTGCGCCGGGCATTCTCGTCGCAGTTTTCTGTCCCAAAATCGGTACGACCGGAACGAACGCCGAGAAAAGAAAGGCTAGAGCCGTGCGCCTATCGATCACGCGCGGCGCCCGCTCCTGAGTCCGTTGAACAAACCGCCGAGAAACATCCTGACGCTCGGGAGACCCCCAGAGCGGTAGACCCGCTAGAAAACGCATAGGAGCGAAAACTATAACATCCACTGGGAAACTGACGCCAGAAATTCTGGACGCAGTCGGCAGATGAACTCGAAATCCTCATTCAGTCGCCCAGAAAATGATCGACCAAAACGGTCAGGGTCATTGAAAACATCCCTCTCATCTATTTTGGAATGAAGATCTTACGCATACTCCGCATCTTGCCGATCGCAAATGTCGCGCCTCGTATGGTTTTCAGAGGGAATAGCTCTGGGCAAGAAATCCTTTGGACAAAGAGTGCCTAGATGGTATAATATCGGTGTGAATAACGTAGGCCATCCTCGCTTCCTTCTGTCGCGCTTGGGTCGTCTTTCTGTTCCCCGTGCCTCACAATCCCATAATCCCTTTATAATCCGCACTTACAAGGCGCCCCTCCAGCAACCCGTTTATCATCCGCACGTACAGGCATACCTCGGATGTGTGGGAAACAAAGGACTTGTAACTCCTTTAGAATCCGCACTTACAAAAAACGGGGGGCTAGGCCTGGTTTGGCGTGCCTGCCTGTCCTCCATCCTTTTCTTTCTCCTAATCGCTTGCCTTGCTCCAGCGCAGGCCCCACCAGATGGTCACAAATTGCCGGCAGCAAGCGTAGCGAGCCAGCAAGCCGAAGTGGAGTCTTCCTCCAAGACGGAGGCCCCTCTTGTCGAGGCTCGATCTCTTCTGCAAAAGGGAATGGTCCAGGACGCGGACCGTACCGTCCGGCAATACTTGTCGGCCCATGCAAACTCGGCCGAGGGACATTTCCTGCTTGGCACTATCTTGTTCCGGGAAATTCAGGCGAACGCCGGCGTCAAGGTAACCGCAGGAGGCGTCAACGAATTAATGCCGAGTGGTTCGGATGAGAACTTCCGTGCCGCGAAAGCCAAGGAGTCGCTTGCCGAATTCACGGAAGGCGCAAAATACCGAGCCCCCACCGCCGCCGATTTGAAAGTCGTGGCTTTCGATTATGTCCTGCTGGGCGACTACGTTGACGCCGACAAGTGGTTGACGAAAATGCTCGAGTGGGCTCCGAACGATTCTGACGGTTGGTACCATCTTGGCCGCACGAAATACAACGAGAACCGTTTCGCCGAAGCCATCAGCGCATTTCAACAATGTCTCAAACTCGATCCCAAAAACGTGAAAGCGGAAGACAATCTCGGCCTGTCCTTTGCAGGATTAGGCCGCAACGACGAAGCCGCCGCAGCCTACCAGCAGGCCATCGCCTGGCAAGCGCAGTCCACTGCAAAAAATCCCGGCCCATATATCGACATGGGTAGTCTTCTTATTGACGAAGACCGCCTGGAAGATTCAGTCCCGTTTCTTCTCCAGGCGGCGGAAATCGCTCGGGGCGACTCACGTGCCCACGAACTTCTCGGCAAGGCTTACACCCGGCTGGAGGAACTCCCCAAGGCGCAAGCAGAATTAGAAAAAGCAATCGAACTGTCTCCGCAAACTCCCAATCTCCATTGCATGCTTGCTCCCGTATATCGCAAGCAGGGCCTCGCCGAAAAAGCGAAAATCGAATTCGACCATTGCGCCGCGATGACCGGAAGCCACTCGACCCCGGAAACGCCGCGGCCCTGAATTCTTCTCGCCAACGAAAAATGAATGTTGCCGCGGAAAATTCACCCGGAAATGGTGAGCGCAGGTCCGCAAATTTTCACGGCTCTTTGCTTTTTTCCTGGAGCAGTTGTTTGGCTCGTTCCGCGCTCGCCGCGCGGGAACTTTCTTCCAGCTTGCTGAATAGCTTCATCTCCGCTTGCGCTTCCTGCGTTCTTCCGAGCGCGCGGTATGTCTGGGCCAGCAAAAAATGCGTGGAAGCTTCGGCGGGTTCAGCCTTTTCCGCGGCTTCTAAGTCTTTCAGAGCCTCCGCATGCCGATCCAATTTCATCAGCGCGCGTGCGCGGTCCACTCGCGCCGCCATCAGGTTCGGACAGATTGCCAGAGCCTTTTCGACATCTGCCAATGCTTCCTCTGGACTGGCGTGCTGTTCCAGCACGATGTTGCCAAGCTTCCATTGCGCCTGGCAATTCATCGGGGCATTCACCAGTTCCGCCCGAAACTGCTCCGTTGCCGCGTCCCACATGTTGAGCGACCAATACGCGTTGCCCAACAGGTAGTGGGTGCCGGCCTGCTCCGGCGCCATCTCCACCGCTTTCTTGTATTCCATCAGCGCGCCGTCGTAATTTTTCATGCTTTCCATGATCTCGCCGGAGATTTCGTGCGCCCACACGGAATTGGGATCGATTTCATTCAATTTCGAAAGCGCCTGCTCGGATAATCTCATGTGGACTTTCCCGAGCAGGTACCAGATTTCCTGGTTTCCCGGTTGCCGCTCCGAAAGCTTTCTCAAATGCTCCGCTGCCAGATCCAGCTCACCGAGTTTGATCAAATCGTTCGCCAGAATCAGTTCCGCGTTATTGTCTTTGGGATTGCCGCGCAACGCAGCCTCCAGGGACGCTCGCGCGCCGGCGTAGTCACCCATCTCATATCTTGAGATTCCCAAAAGCGCCGCGGCTGAAAACATTTTTGGATCGATTTTCAATCCTTTTTCCAAAACAGCCGCGGCCTTTTTATATTCGCGCTGCCGCAAATAAAGCGAGCCCAGATTGTTGTAGGCAGGTCCCAGGCGCGGGGCGATCTGCAAAAGAGACTCATAATTCGCGGCGGCGGCAGCGAGGTCGCCGCGGGCTTCGGCGGATTTTGCCTGGGAGTAGAGTTCTTGCACCCGCGGGTCGTTCGAATCGGCATTTGATTGACCCGGAGTCGCGGCGGCAAGGGCGAACGAGAAGATACAAAACAGAAAAAGCGACAGGGTTGCGGTCCGGCCTGAACGGACATTCAAATCTCGCATTTGCAGGAACTGCGCCATTAGCACAAGCTTACACCGCGGGAAAATGATCTCAAAGAAGTCTACGCGGAATCAAAAGCCGGGGAACCGAAAGATCGAACGATAGTTTCCCGCGAACCTTGCCTTCGAACAAGGAGGCGCAAGAGAGGGTGCTTGGGAAGCCTGAAGGTGAGTATTGAACCGGCGAAATCCGCGTGCTACCCTGCTCACCAATCTTGGGGGAGTTCTGTCATGCAAGCTACAGAAAACCGCGTGCAGACTCGGGGGTTCGGCGTTTTTGAACTGGATGAGCGGGCAGCGGAGCTACGTAAACGCGGGATTCGAATCAAGCTCCAAGAACAACCCTTCCAGATCCTATGCCTCCTGCTGGATCATTCCGGCGAAGTGGTGACTCGCGAAGAGTTGCGCCATAAGCTCTGGCCGGCACACACCTTCGTGGACTTTGACCGCAGCCTGAACAAAGCCATGACCAAGCTGCGGTCCGCGCTTGGCGATTCCGCGGAGAACCCACGCTACGTGGAAACCATTCCGCGTCATGGCTACCGCTTCCTCGCTCCCGTCCATCACCCACGCGAGGGAACCGAAACAGCCGTCGCCGCTTTCGTTCATCCGGCGGAGACGCCCTCGGAAGTGCAAGCAAGAGTGAGGGAAGACCGCGGTTCCGTCCCATCTTTCTTTGGATCGCTGAATTTGCGCACGCGACTCGGGCGGAGGCGCCTCATTGTTTTGGCTGCCACGTTTGCATTGGCCATTCTAGCTGCCGTCGTCTATCTTCGGATTCGCGCCTCCGCTGGCCTCATTGGAACTTCAAGCTCCGCGAGTTTACGGCAGTCGGTTGCGGTGTTGGGATTCAAGAATTTGTCAGGTGACGCGCAAGAAGCCTGGCTCTCCACGGCGCTTTCGGACTGGCTGGTGACCGAGCTCACGGCCGGGGAACACGTGCGTGCCATCCCCGCTGAGAGCGTGGCACGAATGAAGATGGAACTCGCACTTCCGGACATGGACAGTTTGAGCCGCGACAGCTTGACGCGAATCCGTAAGAATTTAGGCACGGATTACGTGGTAGTGGGTTCCTATGCCACGCTGGGCCCCAAGTACGAGGGGCAGATCCGCCTGGATCTCCGGCTGCAGGACACACGCACCGGAGAAACGATCGGGGCGATTTCCGAAGCGGGGACGGAAGTGCATCTGCTCGATCTGGTCTCGCGAGCCGGCGAAGAGCTGCGAAAAAAACTTGGAGTGCGTGCGGTAACGAGAGAAGAGGCAGCAGAGGTGGCGATTGCGCTGCCTTCGAAAGGCGAAGCCGCCAAACTATATTCCGAGGGGCTTGCGAAGCTGCGAGTGTTCGATATGCTCGCAGCTCGTGACCGGCTGCAGAGAGCGTCGGAAGTCGAGCCAGACTTCGCGCTCTCGCACGCGGCACTGGCGAGCGCGTGGGAACAGCTTGGTTACGATGAGAGGGCGAAACTCGAGGCCAAGAAGGCGTTCGAATTGTCTTCGAATCTTTCCCGAGCCGAGCGACTGCTCGTTGAAGGCCGTTACCGCGAGACCATGCGCGACTGGGAGAAGGCTATAGAGATTCACCGCGCCCTCTTCGACTTCTTCCCGGACAACCTTGATTACGGTCTGGCGCTGGCGAACTCGGAGGTCAAAGCGAATCGGTGGAAGGACGCCCTTGCAACCATCGCCGCACTCCACTCCCTGCCGGCACCGCTCGGGGAAGATCCCCGGATTGATCTGGCAGAGAATGACGCAGCGAGGTCACTGGGAGATATGAAGAGGGCCGAGGCGGCCTTGGCCCATGCCGCGGAAAAAGCGCAGGCCGCGGGGGCCTCCTTACTGATGGCCAAAGCCCGGCGCGAACAGGCTTGGCTGTTCGAAAACTCAGGAAAACAAGAAAGAGTTGAGGATGCGATCCGCGAGGCAAAACAATTGTATATCGCCGCAAATGACCGGCTCGGGGTCGCTGGCACCAACACTCTTGAAGCGATCGAACTGGAGAGACACGGGAACTACTTGGAAGCAAAGAAACGCTACGAAGAGGCCATGGAAATCTATCGGGAGACGGGGAGCAAGCTCAGCCTTAGCAATGAATATGACAACCTTGGCGGGATAGTTCTCTATCTTGGAGACCCAGCGGGTGCACGCAAGCGATACGAGGAAGCGTTGGCCACCTATACCGAGATCGGCGATCAGAATGGGGAGGCGCTGGCAAAGATCGGCCTCGGTGATGTGTCCCTTGCTCTCGGGAAGCACAACGAAGCAAAACAGATGTATGTGGAAGCGCTTGAGATCTGCCGCCGACTCGGCAGTCGTGGAAGACAAGGAGAAGCCCTTGCTGGTGCAGGAAAGGTACTACGACTGGAAGGGGATCCAGTCGGAGCAGAAAAGAATGTTGCCGAGGCTATAGCGATTTTCCAAGAAGTTGGCGACAACAGCGAAGCGGCCCACGTTCGGCTGCAACTGGCTCAGCTTCTGCTCGACGAAGGGAAGAGTGCCGAGGCGGCGTCTTTCGCACGGCAGTCGACCGAAATGTTTGAGGCAGAGAGAGCTGGGCGATATGCCGCCGAAGCGAAGCTTTCCCTATGCAAAGCGCTGCTCGCTCAGGGACGAATTGCGGAGGCACGCAAGTACGTCGAGCAAGTAATGGCAGCCGCGAGCGAAAGCCACAATCGTGAGCTCGAAATGAACTCCGCCATTATCGCGGCGCGGCTTCAGGCGGCATCCGGAAATCTCGCAGAGGTTGGCGAATCTATCAGGCGCCTTGAGAGGTTGATAGGTGAGGCTAGCGTAGCCGGATTCGCGGGGATTGTGTACGAAGCGCGCCTGGCCAAAGGTGAAATTCAGATAGATTCCTCGGATCGCACCGCCGGGAGGACGTACTTGGAAACCCTGGCGAAGCAGGCCCAGACGGAAGGATTCAGTCTCATCGCTAGCCAGGCGTCATCGGCTTTGAGGGGATCACGGATTCCGGCGGCGCTGCATACACAGAATTGAGTTGGGACCTGGAGCCCGAATCGGATGGAGAGGGCTATCAACCATTTCGGGCAGCATTCGGAGATTACGTAAGCAATTTCTTGCCGTTTCAGGAACAGTTCATTGAAAACAAGAAGTAACTGGTCGGGACGTCGAGGTTTGAACTCGGGACCTCCTGCGCCCAAGAAATGCGAGCTACACAAGCTCCGCAGTCCCTGCTTAAACAATCACGGACTCGCGGGCCAACGGTAGAAGACCTGAATAAGAATCCTGAACCCCGTTCGCGGTTCAACAATAAAGGGTGCCAACCCGTCTTCCGCGTGGGACCACTCTAAATGCACCTAGTGCTCCTGAAAATGCCTCGTAAGTTGTTGACTCTCCGTTCCCTGCGGACTTGCCAAGGTTCTGATAGTCAGCTTGCCATCCGTGCCGCGGAATTTGGACCCGAAGCTGACTCCAAGCTATGGCAGTGGGCGAAGAACGCAGATGAGCAAATCTCACTGGTTCAAAAAATGAGGGGCCATTGAGGGGCCAATAAGGATTCCTTTTCACTCCTTGTCGTTCCTTATCAGCGCCTGAGCGTTCCCCAACATTTCTTCTAAGTCCTTGAAATTCCATTCGGAATTGTTTTCGATCCCCACCGCCCCTACCAACCAACCCATTTGCTCAGAATGACTTAGCGATTTCTCGAGGCGGCAAAAGGTGGCAATAAGAAAAAGAGCTTCAAGGGTGGCACCAGCTCTCGCCTCCAGGAAAGAGCCGCAGATTGAATCCAAGGATGCTCATTAGGCACGTAGTGCACTGCATTGCACTAATTTCTGGCTACGTGTTGGGATGGCCCCACTGCTCCAGTTTCTTCTCAATAAATTCCAGCATATGTTTGCGACTCGCGGCTTGCAGGATCACGTCTGCGACATCAAACCGTTGTAGAACTGGATGGGATACTAGGACCTAGCTTCCCTAAGGCGGTGCGAAATAGGGACGTGATGGCTCACGTTAATTCGAGCGAATTGGCGGCCCTGGCGGGCTGAAGCGTGTCTGGGTTGAGCGCCTCAATAGTGGAGGACATTCCGGATCTCTAATTGGAACAGACTGACGGAGTTCTTTAGATCTTCAGCACGGGCACAGCAAAGTGAGCCTTTTGCTACTTGTCCAAAAACCCGGCACTCCGCGTACACCGTATGTGATTGATTCTGACTGCTGGTTTTCAACCTCTGCTGGCTGTCCAGAAACAGATGTTTTTGGGAACTTGCTCTTCGCCGCAGAAGCAAAGTTCCGCCAAGGCTGGAGGAGCCATGTCGGCGCGAGGTATGTCCGTTAGTTGACTCCGCAGCGCTGCCTTACATCAGGCCCGTTCGACGTCTGAGACCGATCTCTTTGTTTTCAACGACATAACGCCCTGAAGCAATTTTCCCGCCAATCAACCGACCGGTAGATCTACAAAAAGTCGCCCACGCTTACTCCGGTTACGACGCAAACGGTCCGTGGAGCACCAGGCAATGTGGTTCTCGCGGCCTCAACCCTGAGAGATTTCTCTTCATCACGACTCACCAGCCACTCCATAACCAAGCCGCTGTGCACAGTCTCGAAGGATTTCTGGCTCCCAAGCAGGCCGCCTGGGGTTTTTCGGGTGAGGGAAATCCGTAGGAATCCGTCCCGTCAGGCGCAAAAACACGGCTGCGGAGTGTTTATAGGCAGGAATTGGCGTACGAAACGCTACATCTCCAAGATATTGAAGTGCATCCGAGAGCGCATAGTAAGCCGGATCACCTGCTTCCCAGAGCCGATCGCGCAACGCGAATTTTTCTGGAGCGAATGTTGCGAGCCCCAGAAAATAGTCGGACCCGTACTCGATCATGTCGATGCCCAAATCATTTCCAGTGAAGATGCGGAAATCGGGCCGCTGCGCGTCGCGCAGCGCCAGCCGTCCCAACTCGATCAGCCGGTCGAGGGACGAATGCTTGATTCCTTTGATTTCCGGAATATCCAGCAAACGCCTGAATGTTTCTTCATCGAAGATTTCGCCGTTCGGCGCAAACACTGGTCCCAGTTCGAATGCCAGCACGTGCGCGTAACCGAGGCAAACTGCCCGATAAGCCGCGGCTTTCTCGGCGGAGGATTTTCCGTGCAGGCGACTCGTCTGAAACAGGATTGGAATTCCACCGTGCGAAACAATGGCATCCATCTGTTTCCTGTAAAGGTCAACGACGTTCCCCGTCTGTCCTTCGATGTAAGCGCCAGCCACGAATTGCACATGCTTGCCCAGTGCCTCGCGCGTCCATCGCAGCACGTCAACTTTTTCAGTTTCGCTCAAATAATTGACGTAGCCGGTGTCCATGTTCACGGCATTCATCAGCCCGGCGCGATGTGTCGCCAGCAGATGTTCCTGAAAAACCGCGACGGCAATTCGCTCATCCGCTTCGAACGGCAAAAGGGCCGCTGCGATCCCCTGCACCTTGCTGCCAAGCCGTTGCCGCTCGACGATGGCTCCGATCTTCACCGCTTCGCCTTTGCAATCTTCAACAGTTCTGCCAATTCCGAGCCCTTGTAGTAGCTATCCAGCGGATAGCATCCCGAAGGCAAGCCGTTCCGCGGCGCGGTGGTGCAATCGCTGAATGTTCTGCAAACTCGCTTGTGCTGAATCTCATTTCCATGCATGGCGTCCCACAGGATCTCAGGATAGGTCAATAGCATTCTTCCTAGTCCTACGGCGTCCGCCCAACCTTCGCGCACGGCAGCCTGCGCAACGTGGGGCAGAAAATCCTGCAAATAACTGTACGCCGATCCCACAACGATAAAGCTCGGAAAGAGCTGCTTCAATTGACGGGTGACTTTCATGTGCAGCGCCACGCCAGCCAACGGATCTTCCGGAGGTTGATACCCGTCCGACGGCGGATACAGCGCGGGCCTTTGAATATGGGGGTTCCAATAGGGACTGCCCCCCGTAATGTTGACGAGGCGAATATCCAGTTCTTCGAGCAAAGACAAAAACTGAATCGTCTCGGTCAAATCTACTTCTGTGGGATGCTGTGGATTAACGGCGAATCCCCAGACATAGGGAATCAAGTTGTCATGAAATTCGGGAATTCCCGGCCCCGGCTTTCCATTCGCGGATCGCGACGGATCTGGACGAAATGGCACCGTGTCAAACGCGGAAAGCCGCACGCCAATCTGAAGACCGGGAGCAAGCGAACGAACCCCTTTGGCAACCTCCCGCAGGAAGCGCGTGCGATTCTCGAAGCTGCCGCCGTATTTTCCTTCGCGCGTATGCGCGCCCAAAAATTCGTGCCCCAGGTAGCCGTGGCAATGTTTAATGTCCACGAAGTCGAAGCCCAACTCATGCACCATTTTTGCCGCGCGATGAAACTCTTCGACGATCGCGTCGATCTCGCCGTCAGTCAGGACCCGGTAATCACTGGACAACCCCAGTTTTCGATCCAATATTGGATGGTGATAAAGAATGCGCGGCTCAGGCTTGTCGTAGGTGTCCGGGCGGCAATAGCGTCCGGAATGCGTCAGCTGCAATCCGATGAATAACCCCTCATCCGAACCACTCGTCAGCCGGTGCGCTTCGATGAGGTTCTTTCGCAATCCCGCCAATCCAACTAAGCTATGTTTCGCGATCACCAGCTGATTCGGATTGGCGCGCCCCGCATGCGACACGGCTACCGCCTCTCCCCCCCAAATGAGTTTTGCGCCGCTGCGGCCGAATTTCTTCCAGCGTTGCATGGTATGTTCGCTCGGAATTCCGTCCGCAGTTCCATCCCATCCTTCCATCGGATGGACCGCGATCCGGTTGCCAATTTTAATTCCGCCACGCGATAGCGGCTTCCTGAGTGGAGAATCGAATCCGCTTAGCAGGTGGTTGTCGGACGGGATCATCAATCCGAGCGATTGAACATGATCTTGAAAGCGGCCAACGTCCTTCGCAGCGCCAAGCCGAAGAATGGGGGGGACGCTCATGTGGATTTCTGTCCCCTCGGCAGGCCGGCAATAGCAATGGCACCCAGGATGGCCATTCCGACCAGCGTGAGAAAACCTGCCGTGTAACTTCCGGTGGTGTCGCGCAAACGTCCAACGAGCCAGGGAGAGACCGCCTCGGCGACACTACCCGCGGTCAAAATCACGCCGAGCAACCGGCCAAGAAATTGCATGCCGAAAATCTCCGCAGTCATCAGCGGCACGATCATGTAGTCACCGCCAAGCCCGATTCCGAACACGGCTGCGAAGGTGTACAAGGACGCTGGCGAGCGCCCCGCGAGCAGAAGTGGAATGGCTCCTCCCACAAATAGGTAAATAAGCAGCATCACGTACTTCGTAGGAAAACGATCAGCCAGCCAGCCCACGAGCAAACGCCCCGCGATGCTGAAAACCAATACCAGGGACAAAACGCGCGTGGCCTGATCTTGCGTAAAGCGAAGATCCAGACTCAAGAACAGTTTTAGATTTTGCTGCGTGCCACTCACAGCCGCGATTGAAAACATACTGCCAATAGTCAGCAGGAAAAATGGAATTGTCAGGAACGCGCGCCGCGACTCTGCCAGCTTAGCGGGAGGGAGATTCTCTTTCGGCGGAGATGCATCAGCTAGCCGCGGCGGGTCCTTGGACAGTAGAGCCGCTGGCAGGGAAATCGCAAGTACCAAAAGCCCTAGCACTCGCAGGGCTGACTGCCAGCCCCAAACCCGTACGAATGAGTGGGAAATCCAGGGCACCGCCGCGCCGCCCAGTCCAATTCCCAAGTACGCGATCCCCATCGCTTTCCCGCGCGACTTTTCAAATTGGCGCGCCAAGAGCACCTGGATCGGCAACGGACCGCCGCAAACGTAGCCCAGCGCATTCAGCATATAGCAAACATAGAACATTCCGAGCGTAGAGATGCTGCCCAACCCAACCAGCGCAGCCCCCGCCATCAGGATTCCCGCTATCATTAGCATGCGCGGCCCGAAGTGATCCACCATCCACCCCGCAACAAACCCAAAGAGCGGTCCAACAACCAATTTGCTCAAAGCATTGCCGGAAGTCACTTGGGCCCGTGTCCAGCCAAACTGCTGGACCATGAAATCGTAAAAGAAAGGAAGACCCCAGAGGGCTATGCCAACGATGCAGAACAGAACCAGAAACGCGGTCGCAGTAACTTGCAGCGACTCTCGGTTCAATTCTGGGTTTCGGAGGTAGGTTTCGATTTCAACTCCATTTGCGCACAAAACCATACTTCCGCCGCACTCTTGCGTCAATCTCCAATTACTGTGGCAGCTGCCGGGTGATAAGCGTGGCCTCTTTCGTGGGTCTACTGACCGTTCTGGCTTGCCATCTGGCTCGGTCCTGGCATTCCGCCTGCGGGATAATGCCTCGACGCCGAGTTCAAGGTCGCGTGAGTCTCGCTACTGATTCGTCAGGTCGAGTAGCTCCGAGTGGACGATTAGTCGGGTGGTCTCAATGGGTCGACGCAACACTTTCTTGGAGTTTACTCGCAGGAGTCTGAAAACCTAAAGTTTGTCGTGGGCGTTGATTTAAGCGCAGCGCTACTTTGTCCAGATCCGACTGGGAATAGTCGGTTAGGTCTGTGTTCTTCGGGAAGTATTGTCTTAAGAGCCCGTTTGTGTTTTCGTTCGAGCCGCGTTGCCAGGGACTCTGCGGATCACAGAAGTAGACTTTCACATCCGTGGCCACCGTAAAGTCCTTGTGTTTCGCCATCTCCAGTCCCCGGTCCCAGGTCAGCGAGCGTCGCAGGGTAGCGGGAAGTTTACGAACGTGTTTACTCAATGCCCCCACAACCTCCGCCGTATCTCTGCTGGGTACCTTGGTGGCAGCGCGACGGCACTTTGACGCGCCTGTTGCACACGCAGGCCGAAGACCCGCGAGCGCGGGGAAAACTCGACCTGTCGGAGACCTTCATCGACGCCAGCTTCAGCTCGGCGAAAAAAGGGGCCCTGCTGTCGGCCCGACTCGCCGCGGAAAAGGCAGTAAAATCATGGCGATCGCAGACCGCCATGGTCTTCCTATCGCCTGCAGCGTCGCCAGCGCTTCGCCGCATGAAACGCAACTCGTCGAAGCCACCGTCGAACAGCGCTTCACGTGAGCCAAACCAAAATGCATGATCGGCGACCGCGCCTACGACAGCGATCCGCTGGACCAGCGCCTGCGGCAAAAACACCGCATCCGACTCATCGCACCCCACAAAATACAATCGCTACCGGAAAAACACCCAGGACGGCCGCGAACTGCGTCGTTACTGCCGCCGCTGGAAGATCGAGCGCCTGTTCGCATGGCTTCACAATTTTCGCCGACTGGTCAGCCGCTGGGAATGCCACGAGGCCAACTTCCTCGCCATGCTCCAGCTCGGCTGCCTCGTCATCCTCCTGAGGCATTTACGAGATGGCTTCCAGCTTCTCATCGCCCGCTCCAGAAACCTTGTTTCCCGGTAATAACTTAGCGAGTGGTCGCGGCGGCAAAAGGCGGCATTAAAGAGCAAAACGAGCTTCGAGGGTGGCACCGCTAGCTTGCGCGAAAAGCCCGAAACACAAATTCCGTACTTCGCTGAATTCTGGCTGGAGTGGTGGTGAGGATGCCAGACCAGCGGGAGTGCTCCAGTTGAAAATCACTTCACAGCGTCGCGAATAAGTGAGACGGGTGTACTATGGCGCTGCCTTGAAGCCAAGAAGGAATTCTGGATTATGGCTCTTGGAAGAGCTCCCGAGTCCTACTATGATGGCGAGGTTGAATACGGCTGGGTTTACTTCTGGAATGTATCCCCACCTTATCACTGGCCGAGAACGCGTTCTTCTTCTGATTTGGATCGGCGGATCATGAACATGAAGAAATCGCTTCTTACAATCGCCATGATCTTGTTGACGGCTGTTGCGCTGCGCGCATCCTCTTCCTACTACACGGACCGCCTGGACGACGCAAAGGCGATTTACCTCACCCCGGTGCAATTTCATGTCCATGGCGATGGAGTTTCGGATGACTCGGACGCAATCCAACAAGCCATCAATACAGTGCAGGACACAACCAACCAGGGAATTCTTTTTATTCCCTCCGGCCGCTACCGCGTGACCAAGACGATTTATATCTGGCCTGGAGTCCGATTGATTGGGTATGGGAAGACCCGGCCGGTGTTCGTTCTGGGCGCGAACACTCCCGGTTTTCAGCAGGGCCCCGCGTACACGTTGTTTTTTGCAGGCTTCCGCCCGGGGTCGGTTTCAGCTGCCCATGGACCAGGCGGAAGAGCTTTTCCACCCGCTAATGCGACCCCACCGGATGCGAGCCCGGGTACCTTCTACTCCGCCATGAACAATATCAATATTGAGATTGGAGAGGGTAACCCCGGCGCCGTGGGTGTGCGCGCCCACTATGCCCAGCATTGCTTTTTGGCTCACATGGACTTTCATATCGGCTCTGGACTTGCGGGAATTAAGGACGGCGGCAACGTGGTGCAGGACGTGCATTTTTATGGGGGCCAGTACGGCATCTGGACCCGGAAGCCCTCTCCTGGATGGCAATTCACGGTGATTGACGCAACGTTTGAAAGGCAACGCGAAGCGGCGATCCGAGAGCACGAAGCCGGCCTGACTTTAATCCGGCTGCAATTCAAGGATGTGCCCACGGCAATTTCCATCGATGCGCATTTCTCGGACGAACTTTGGGTGAAGGATGCGCGCATGGAAGACGTCAGCGGCCCCGCCGTGATCATCAGCAATGAGAACAATGCGCGCACAGAGATCAATATGGAAGACGTTGCCTGCCGAAAGGTCCCCGTCTTCGTATCTTACCTGGAGAGCGGGAAGCAAGTCGCAGGCGCAGGAGAAATGTACGAGGTGAAGACGTTTTCTCATGGGCTTCACTTTGTGGACATTGGCGCGACGCCGGCGATTCAGGACGTCTTCGAGACAGCGCCACTCAAGGCATTACCAGAACCAGTCCAGTCCGATATCCCCGATCTGCCACCGATGGATACGTGGGTGAATATCCGCAGCCTTGGCGCCCGTGGTGATGGCTCGACGGACGACACCGAGGCGTTCCAAAGGGCCGTCGCTGAACATCGGGCAATTTACCTCCCCTCTGGCCAGTACCGCGTTACCGACACCATCATGCTGAGGCCGGATACGGTTCTCATCGGCCTGCATCCGAGCGCCACGCGGATTCTCATTGCTGATTCAACCCCTGCCTTTCAGGGCGTTGGCAGTCCCAAGCCAATCCTCGAGACGCCACAGGGAGGAACAAATATCGTGACGGGCATAGGCCTATATACGAACGGCATCAACCCCCGAGCCGTGGGTGCAGAGTGGATGGCAGGCAGCAATTCACTCATGAACGATGTGCGCTTCCTGGGCGGGCACGGTACCGTCGAGCCAGGTGCGACCGTGGAGGAGAATTTGAAAGTCTGGCAGCAGCTCTACAACAATAATCACACTGCGGATTCCAACATACAGCGCCACTGGGACGCGCAGTATCCAAGCCTCTGGGTTACCAACGGTGGGGGTGGAACTTTTTTCGACATCTGGACCCCCAGCAGCTTTGCGCAAGCAGGTCTCTATATTTCCAACACCTCAACCTCAGGGCGAATTTACGAGCTTTCCTGCGAGCACCACGTACGCAACGAAGTCGTCCTGCACAATGTCTCCAATTGGGAAATCTATGCGCTCCAGACGGAAGAGGAGAGGGGCGAGAGCGGTTTCGCTCTGCCGCTTGAGATCCGGGATTCGAGCGATATCACGGTTGCGAATCTGCACATGTATCGCGTTGTGAGCAGCGTTCAACCCTTCCCCTATGCGATCAAGGTAATCGGTTCGAAGAACATCCGATTTCGCAATGTGCATTGCTACAGCAACAGCAAAGTGTCCTTCGATAATGCGATTTACGACCAGACCTATAACGTGGAAATGAGGCAACGCGAATTCGCATGGCTGACGATTTCCGGCGCCGCGCCCCCAGTTCGCCCGAAGGAGCCTTCTCCCGTTCTCGCCGGGGGTGCGAAGGTGGAGAAAGTCGCGAGCGGTTTCTTCAATATTTCAGGCGGTGCCGTCGACCATTCCGGGGATATCTACTTCGTGGACACCCGGTGGCAGACGATTTATCGCTGGTCTGATGCCACTCATCAACTTTCCATCGTCCGCGACAATCCGCTAGATCCCGCGGAACTGGCTTTCGATAAGTCAGGTGACCTGCTGGTGACCTCATATGACGGTGATGGCACTGTGTACACCTTCAGGCCCGGCGCGCCGAATGACGGCATCACTCTGCTCAAAGCGGAACCGGCGGTGCCGCGACCGGGCATGACGCCGGTCCTACCCGTTGATTATTGGGAAAACGAGAACGATTTCATCAATACAGAGTCTGTGAAGAAACCCTATCAGTTTGTGTCGCCCGATGGGACAACCTTCATTCCTGCTGGAGAAAACTTTGTGACGGGAAAGCTTTACTATGGCTCCAAACTGGATGACGAACTGCGGGCATTCGGCATGGTGCCCGTTGTGCCGGGCCAGCCGTTCTATTTGACCGATGAGCCGGAGGAGAAGACCTATGTTGGGGAGGTCGGTATCGACGGCACGATCACAAACTTGAAGCTTTTCGTTGAGCAGGGTGGAGAGGGTCTAACGGTGGACGAGAAGGGCAACGTCTATATCGCCGCCGGACAGGTGTTCGTGTACGACCCGACTGGGCGCCTGATCGATACGATTGAGATTCCGGAGCGACCGTCGCAATTGTTGTTCGGTAGTGGCGATGGCCATACTTTGTTCATACTTGCGCGTAGTTCTTTGTACGAGGTCCAAACCCGTTTTAGAGGGCGCTGAAAAAGTGCGGATAGTTATTTGCCGAGCTCCCGGGAATCTGCGCAGAGAAGAGGCTCTACAATCTGGTGTAATGGAAGGCCAAAATGGAAACCATGTTGGCTGGACCGAACCCGGAGAGTGGTTCAACATCACTGTAGATGTGACACACGCGGAAACATACGCGGCCGATTTCCTGTACACATCGAATCGTGGCGGAACCATATCAGTCGATGTGAATGGAAAGGATGGGACAGGGCCCCTGGAGATCGCTTCGACAAATGATAATGCAGACCCCCTGGCCTGGCGTCAGTGGCACCATTGGAATCTGGCGCCGCAACTTTTCAAGGTTCGACTAAACAAAGGGAAAAACGTTCTCACCGTACACATATTGACCCGCGGCAACATGACCTCGCTTACTTCGACTTCAAGCAGGCCCACAGGTGAATGGAATGTGCCAGCGTCTCAAGTCAGCGTCAGGCGTAATCCTGTGGCGTGGGGAACAGTGACGGAGCACTTGCCCTGTTTGAGCGAGCCGGTTTTCGTTGAGGTTGTGATGCGCGCTTCGCGGCTGTCTAGTGCCGGGGCGTGCAATATTTTGGTTTCGAGCACTCCGCTGACGCCTCGACCGAAATCGAGTTCCACCTCAAGGTCCGCCACCGCGTCCTTGTTCAGAATGATCACCGATGTCTGGCCGCCGGGCAGTTTCGCGGCATAGGCCGTCGCATTGACTCCCGCATCGTGCAACTTCGTCGAGAACTCGGTCTTCAACAGTGTTCCGCCGCTAAACGAGCCTGCAAACTTGAGCCCATACGCAACCGGCTCCAAGAGATACTCCGAGCCAAACGTTGCAATCGGTGTATAGAAAGGATGCGGATGCGCGGCAATCTGTTCGGGGGTTTCCCCCTTGGCTTCGAGAAGCGCGTCGCCTGGCAGAGCTCCGCCCACGGAATTGGCCACGGATTTGCCGGTACCACCGTGAAGATTGATGCCTGAGTAGTCGTTACTGGCCAGCAGCAGCGAATAATCGGCTGACCAAAGCGCAGCGGCAAATACGTCGGAGACACCCGGCTTGCCTCCGCGATAGCACGTGTTGCCTTCCGTCATGCGTACGCGCGCACCGATCTTGCTGGCTGCCGCCGTCGCGATGTTCGCCGTTTTCTCCACCCTTTGCATCGTCGCCGGTTTCAG